>JGI24021J15306_10007465_pt1 | contig 13319 bp, 7 predicted proteins | sample Ectturendosymbi1_FD_15306 | JGI IMG/M metagenome (IMG submission 15306) | reverse complement strand
AGCATCTTTACCGATTAAGTAATGTGCAGTACAAAAATATTTTGGCGATGATTTTCAATGAAATCAAGTGTCATGTCAACACCTCTTTAAGTCTGGTGGGGGGGTATGCATCCCTGCATCCCCCCCGTGTCCGCGCCTGTCTGTGACCGAAAAAAACTAGTTTTGTAGTATATTCCAGTAATCTTCCCGGGTATGATTTGTTCTTTTTAAAGACTACTTTATGAGCATTCTGCAGTGCATATACGGTTCTTGATAAATGAGACAGCCACATGCTTCGACGTCAAAAACTTACCTGTTGATGGGAATCGTAATTGTCACTCCAGTGTCTTTTATGGTTACTGATAAGCCAGGTATGGAAACGACATGGTATTTGTAATTCCTAAAATCGCACAGGATGGCGAGAATCGTGTTTGACACTTCTGCGTACACCGGTTCCCGACTGAGATTGTTCGACAGGGGATATGGGTACTCTGATCAAAACAAGACATTAACAGTTAAAAGGTTAAACGTTTTCGGACCAAAACGAAACATTCTACAAGAGACTGGCGCATTACGGCAAAAAAACTTTGCAACATCTTTCGAATTGCAGGAAATGCGTGGGTATGAAAAAAGCAGAATTTTTAAATGAAACTACTGCTTTTTCGCTTCTACATAGTCTGCCACAGCTGTTCCAGTTGCAAATCACCCAGTACAGTATTGCAACTACTTTCCAAAATAAACTCACCACCGAAGGTAAACTCTTCTTTTTTCCAACAAGTAAAGAAAAGTTCAGATGCCGCTGCAAACTATCAATTCAATCCCTTTGTTTTGGGAATAATGCATAACTTAAAAATATAGCCAATGTAGTGACGATTCAGTCGCAGACAAAAAGTCACAGCCGTTAGAGTAAATATATGCAGTATCGTTGATCAGCCCATGGTGTTTCCCAACTCGGCAACGCGGATGAAGCCAACTTACGTTGCGACTGCGCAGCTAGGCCGAGAAGTAACCGCGAAGGAAATAAGGTCGCCCAAGGTTTTTCTTGCTGGTGAACCAAGAGCACAAACAAGGTGGACGAATACTGCACAGTTGAAGATTCAAAAAAAGTGCTCGGGCCTGCAAATATGAGTGACATAGTTTAAAGAAAGAAAATTTCGTTGTCGTTTCAAGGTAAGCCAAACGTACTGCTTGAGTCAGTTAGACAGTCGATATCTTGGCAAGTTCTTCTTACAAACAGTATGCCCACGTTGTCGCTACATCCCAATACCATTTCTTCCGTTCCATAGCTGAAAAATCGCATGCGAATCGTATTTTGCGCAAGGGAAACATTTTGAAATCATGGTAAGGTAGTCAACAAATTAAATAATTAATAAAGCTTAATTGAAGTTGTACGGCCTGAAAAAAGTCCCAATCAACTACAGAGCAAACACACGGGACTATGGCAAGTTGGCAACGTAACTATGTTTCTGAAAAAAGCGCATTTTAGTTTATTCAATAGTTAAAACATAGGTTTCATTAATTTACATTGCTACATCTTGTAACGCACAAACACAACGTTTGCGCTGTTTTTTATAACTGGAAAGGGTTTTAATGTGCAGAGTACTTAATGTTGCAAATGGGAGAAAATATTATGCATGTGAATTTCTTCTCTGAAAACGTGACAACTCAAAAAGGAACACATGTGAACAGCGATTGCACATCGCGAATCTAAAACAATAACAATTTAACAAAGAAACTTACATGTCTGAAAACAACAAAAAATCCAGAAAATGGACTGCCTTGCCCTTTCTCGCGCTAGTGAAAAGATGCGTGTAAAGGGTGAATACTTGAATGAAAACGGTTTTGTCGCTACTGGCATCAGCATTAAGTAGAAGCGCCACTTCAGCCTGGCCGACTGTATCAAGACCATGTGATATGAAGTAGTTGCAAGACATGGCGCCAACTGCAAAGCAGAATCAGGGAAGTGTAAAACATTATTTTTTAAATTTCATTTCCATATCACTTTTTCCCTCAGGAGGGTCGCGGGCATAGCAGCCCTAGGAGGACTCGGAATACTTGACGGTTTTCAGCAAACTCTGATAGCTCTGCTCGCTCCATACCAAGACAGGATCGAGTAGTCATGCCACCTGGTGCTTGGTCGACCACTGGGCCACTTTGCTTTCGCGATGAAATCCGACCTGAAATGCTCAAAACCTTGAGTAGAGAAGGAGTCCTTGGCTGAATCCTGTGTGTCAAGTGGTCTGTTGTTCTGGAATGGAACCGAAAGATTGGCAAATTGGGGTGATCTTCCCCAAACGCAAGAAGGGAGACATGAGAGAATGCAATAACTATTGTGCCATATCTATCCCTCCTTCCTGGAAAAGCATATGCCAAATGCATTGAAAAAATTTGCCCCGAGATAATTGAACCAAAGCTGGAGGATACCTAGTGCAGTTATAGTGTTGCTTGATCCATCGAAGACCAAAATAGTGTCTTACTCAGTAATGAGAAGCAAGGAAAACTTGGTATTTTAATGGTATTTTTGGGATTTAATGGACACACAGGAGGTGCATTTGGGGATGGTATTTTCATTCCCAAATGTATGTCCAGTGTGTCCAATGGTGTGGAAGTGACTGCTTTCAAAAAGTCTTTGAAATATTTTTTCCATCTGCCGAGGATGTCCTTCTCATTGCTGAGTAAGACACTATTTTGGTCTTCGATGGATCAAGCAACACTATATTTTTTGACGCGAAGACGCCAGAAAACATTAACCCGTATGAAAAAACTGTTTTAGAAAAGCTAGGCACAACACTTGTTGCGGAAAATACTCCATCGGATGATGGTTAGCTGTGACGAGCGTTCAACTGGCTACAACAGTAATATGAGAGATATGTGGAAACCGGTAATCTGCAGATAGTTGTTTCAGCAATGACGAAGGTCTGTTTCGGTCCTACTTTTGCAAGAAAAAAACGTAGCAGATAGTTAAAATCAAGGTCATTTTTTAGATTTATAGAACATCACTATCACTGAAAACTACTAACACTGTAAATAAAGCTTTTGCAGCAAAAAAATCAAATAATAAATACAGCAGTGTATCTCGGCTCCTTCATAATCAAAGCATACGAAAGCAAAGATTTTTGCTGGCAAGCGTCTACACTTAAAGACTTAAAGAACCATATGGTCAACCACGAGCATTGCATGCAGTTCGCATAATACAAAGGCAAGTACTTAACGTCATGCAGTACGTAATCCAATAAAAATTAAGCTTTTTCCAGGAAGCAGCGAGCCTATACTAAATTTGTTGGAAGATTTATAAAAATACTCCAACAATACTTCTTTATATTTCTCAAAATAATTTTCCCGAAGTATTTTTCTATATATTCCAACACATTTATTACAAGCTAAAAGAGGCCTTTTTCGTTAAAGGTTTCATTACGAAAACAATAAACAGTTCCTCGCGCATTTATAATGCTTCTGAAATGCTGCAATGCATTTACTGATTCTATTTGTCACTTACATAGAACTTGTCGAACAAAAACGAATAAATTTGCACTGAGTGCAAAACGAATCGGAGAAGATGAACTTTGAAGCATAGTTAAGACCACGTCTGGATCGGGACTCTCTTCAACTGCAATTGAAGCAGCTTCGTCGCACTCTAGAAAAGTGGTATTACTTTGTCACGAGTGCAACAGAATTAATTGGACATCAAATTAATGTTTCTCACATATTGGGCTTGGGTGTGCACAAGACCTAAAAACAGTTCGTGTAGCAACATCGACAACCGATCTTCTATTTTCTCACACTACAGCAATCTGCTTTTCGAAATATAAATCAGCTTTTGAGCTTTTCGAGCAACTATCAACGTTAATTCAGTCAACGTCAAAACCCACTGATGCGGAACCGTTTAATAAATATTATTTAAAATGCGATTTATTAAATCAATCCACGCTCTTCTTCACAGGTATGACGTTGTAGGTAAAATTATTCCATCAGCTGGATTAAACTTTCTATTCCAGAGGCAATGACGACAGTAATAAACATGAGACAGGAAATGTCTAAAATTAAAATATATGTAGTAAGACTCACCTACAATTAGAGGTGGTAACGATGATCCATTTACTTCAAAACCTCCATTTCGAATTCTTGACCTGATCGATTCAAAAATGTTCAATGAAGTGATCAGGCTTAGAAGTAAATCGCCACTGTACAATCTGTACTAAGTTATGCGGTTCCTCCACTCAATACATTTTTTTCTGTCTGGAATCATGATGTTACTACTGGATTTTAAGACTTTCATCGATACAGAGTTTTTTTTTACTGAGAATTCACTTAACAGCGAACACCACGGACTGACTGCACGATCGTAAGGTCATGTCGGCAGCCAGTCTAATCGCAATTCGCTATCGTGCACACAAATGCACCACACACACCCAAAAAAATTGAAGGCACTTCACTTCAACAGGAACCGTAGCCACAAACAATCTTACTATTATAAGCANATGGTGTACTAAGATGAAGAACCGCTTCTTCAGGTTCATTTACAAACAGCTAGGCACCACTGGTTACACTGTACGTTGCATTAAGTAGCAAGCTTTCGTAAGAATAAAAGCAATAATCATGGTAATTGGGGCTAATTTATTCTAGAATCTCATTCCACAGCTTGGTGCTCATTTGTTGTTTCAGACAAGGATATTTGCATCGGCTTCTCAAGATATGACATTCTGCTTTAGACCGATGCTTCATGTCGTGACGTGCACTTTGCCAATTCATCTTTGTAAATTCCAGGTACGGTTCCTTTCTAGGGTGAGAAGGTTATGCTCACTTCTTTCCATTTCGCCTAAGATATTATACTGCTCTATTGAGCTTAGTTACACAAGCTAAGCTGTGACGTTGCCCGTTCTCCTAGTTTGGATCTTAACATCAGTCGTGTCCTGTCATCACGCATTGGCAACAAGTTTTCCTAGAAGTGCCGTGCTAATATGCTACTGATCGATCAAAGTTGTAAACAGGCCTCATTTTGAAGCCCTAACTCGGCCGAGTCCAAAATTACAAGCCCGATTCAGGCCAGACAAGCAAATTTACCGAGTGAATCAAGATATGCGCAACTGCAGGGTATTGGTGGCGTAGCAAAGTAAACCTCACTAAACAATTAACAATTATGCGTTTTTGAATGAAGATTTGATCAACTCGATTGCTTCAACAGTAACTGGCAACAAAATTGTCTGCCGTTGCGAAAAAATTTTGTATGTAGCCCCGAAATCAGATCAAAAGTTTTTGACAAACGTAAGTCCGAACCCAGCCCGACTTAAACTCTCTATAAATCGGAGTCGATGAAATGCTGACGTATTTTACACCGCCATCTTTTCGATGGTTTTTTATTGTTGGTTTTTGAACAAAACCACAAAAATATTTTCTTGTTTTCAGAAAACAATTGTGAATATAATTGCTCCCATCCAGTTTAGATTCCAAGCACTGCATTCATTAATTTTGCTCAGCCAATCACGTTTTTACGATCAGACGCGAGACTGGTATCATGAGAAAGTGGGTAGGATATGACTTTTAACACGCATGGCACGCACGTCATTTAACTTAAAGCAAGAACAAACTGGACTAAGGATAAAGCTAGAGTAGCTCCATGCATGAGGTAAGTTGCAGAGAATTTGCAGTTGTTGGCATGGACGTCACATAAAAAGCTTGGTAAAAACACTACCAATCTCTTTTAAGCCAGTGCTTAAGTTTCCTAAGAAGGATTTGATGGACAATGGTGTCACACGCTCTCGATATGACAAAAATATTGTGCAAGTGTGATCACCGGCTTTTCGCGGTATATGCTGTACACATGCAGTTAGCACCAATTGCCACCTTAACATACCGAGACATTCTTGAAGGGAGTGGTGGAGTTGCTGGCAGTGTGGACGGATGATCAGGCTTTGTTCCATCTGAAAAACGGACTTGTTTGCCGTGATTATCGTTGGAATCTGCAAAAATCCAGCGTGACAGTCACAATGAGCATTGGAGACCACGTATTTTAGGGTAGCACTGACCATCTGATCCTTTCGGCACAGGTCTCGCTGCTGTTTCCGGCCTGGAAGGTGGCGTAGCTGAAGCGGAGGAGGTGGAAGGNACAGCTTGTTCGGCATGGTTAGTAGCAGCTTCGGCGAGTGCATCAGCTGCGAACACCAACAAGAGTATGCTACAACCGATGCGTTGGAAAACTTGAAATAAGTTAATTGGTGAAATAATGAAATGCCAAGCTCAAGAGCATTCTGATCAGACGACATAAATGATCAATCTATATCACAACTTGATATCTCATCTACAGATTTCACTTTTTTACCATTGCAAGACGAAACCTACTTAAATGTAAAAATATATATGTTTTTGGTAAAAACAAAGCCTGACTAGATCTCTTTTTCAGAACAACCTACAAAAACACAACAAGGACATTGACTTCTACGTTGAAGCATTTGCAGCCTATTCAGGACAAGCGTGAAGCAAGTACGTATCGCAATATCCTGTTACAAAGTTTTATTTACTTGACACGCCCGAATCACAATCACGCATAACACAAGCTCAAACGACAGCTGATAATGAAGAAAATCAAACACATACTAGAGATTTGTGGAAGCCCAGGGCACTGTTGATACACACACATACATTTATGCACATACGTTTGGTTCCTACCTTGAACAATAGCAATGTAACAAGAAATACAAACACGTGCTTCAGCATTGAGATACTCGAGTTTACTTTTAGAACTGCAGCATGCACTACAGAAAACTCGGCCGCATGCCCTGCAGTGGTGCCTGCAAACAAACATACCATATTTATTGTTTAATACGAATGAAGCAAACAAGAAAATTTAATCAATACGAGAGCATGCAATCCAGAGTTGGGGTGGCACCAGTTTGCAAACCAAATTTTTTTTTTGCAGCAATATTTTGCAAAAATTGCTATTTTGCAATATACACACACAAAGAACCTGAAAAAACCAGCCATTGCATTCGGCTTTCTGACGCACAGAAAACTTACATTATGTACAAGTTTATTACTGAGTACTCCCTGTGACATTAAATATTTTTGGTGCGTAAAAATGACACTAACATGAGGATCAGTCCAACAAAACAACGGAGATGAAGACAGTGATGGCTTTGATATTACGAAGCAAGATACACGGCAAAAGCATAACCCTGTTGGTTTAGAGCAGGGGTCTCCAAACTATGGCCTGCGGGTCAAATGCGGCCCGTGAAGCCATTTCATCTGACCCGCGAAGCCATATTGTGAATAATGAAAAAATAATATATTTACGTAAATTGTTGATTTGGGAAAATGTAACAATATCCCAAAACAACACAGTACACAAGCCGTCCGGCCCCTGAACTGTTGTGTAATAACTTATGTGGCCCACAAGCAAAAAAAGTTAGGAGACGTCTCGTTTAGAAAAACAAACTTAATCTTTGCATTAAACATTCCTTCAAACATCAACACTTTGATATCAAATGGAGACAGCTTGTTCAAATATAATTAACAACTTCTTTTATCAAAATAATGCATAATAATCTTGGTATTTAAAAATACGTTATGATGGCACAGCTTTACTGGGCATCAAATAAGTGGATTATTTTTGCAGAACTCTTATGCTGCAAAATAATGGAAGTGGCTGTTTGATGAATTTTTTTTTTTTCTAAAAAGATTGTGCAAAAATAGCATTTGATAAACATGTAACAACATTTGCCACGTACTGGCTGTCCTTAAAATAGCAAAAAATAAATTGCCCCAAAACTTGAAAACCATTTTTCAGTTTTTAAACATATACATATCTTATTCATAAACTCAAGATGAGTAGCTACTATTATGTAATCATGAGGAAATTCAAGACTCTGTGTTTACATGGACACGATGAACTTTGATAGAATTGCACTGGTTCTCGCCCAACTCAATAATTTCCATCAGTGGTATAGGTTCCTGACACTACAATTGGAACAAGATTTGCTCTTACTAAAAATTTAATCATGTTTACAAATATACAAGTGTCTTTTTCTTTTCAAATATGCCTTACCATTAAGTGCAACATTATAAAATAACCAACAAAAACCACAGCAGACAACCTTCGTTTTGTGAATGTGAACTTCTGGCCACAATTGGTACAGACAGGGCTGTTTTCATCAGGCACCCATCTTGGTTTTGTTCGACCAGGTCTTCTGACCTGCTGAACTGAGGATGATGAAGAGACTGGATGGTCTGCTAGGTTCTCAGTATTCATCTAAAATGAAAAATCATTTATTTCAACCGCAAATAGTACAACTGTAGCAAGGAGTGAAAACTTGGGAGTTTTCTCTGAACAGAGCTACTAAAACCAGGTTTCAAAAGTTACAAAATCACAGTACTGCACATCTGTGCTGCTTCCATCTTTGTTTACAATAGCATTTTTCAAACGACCAGCAATTTCAAAGAAGTTGAAAGTTATCTGATTAAAATTGCCCTAATTTTTTACCAGGACACTAAAAGCACCATGTGAAAGAACCAAATACTACAAACTGATTTTTGCAAACCTATGCACCCAAACAAACTGCTTTCAGGTCTATCTAACAGCATACTGATGTACTAAGGAATATTTTACCAGTACCTCACATGGTTGTTGGTGAGTAGTCTCTGAAGAAAATGAATATCTCTGGGCAAGCGTAATATCTTGATCATTTCCCAAAGATGTTACATTACCATCAGAATGAAGCACAGGTATGTTATCACCATAGATTGATGAATACGGAGGAGGAGCACTGCTGGGATAGTGATTGGTCTGCTGATCATCACTGAGGTTCACATCATGATCACAAATAGAAGCAGTAGGCTGCATTGTAACTTCCATGTTCTGCACTGTTTCATTCGGGCTAGCTGCATTTCCTGTGCTTTCAGAAAGAATCTCTACACAAGTCCCAGTACAGGCATCTTCAGAATGATTGGAGTTATGAGCTGTGCGACTTATTTGATCTTGATTACTATCAGCAAAGTCACACGAGGAAAAACGAGTGTCTGCACTATTTTGGATAACTGCACTGATTTGGGTTGATTTCCCTGAGAGTGCATTAGCTTCCTCGTAATCAGCTGAGTCACTTTTGATATTTCTTGAATGAGAAGTATAGGGCAAAGAGATGCTTGGGTCAGATGAATGATGGCAGTTGTTTCCTGTTACTTCTGATACACTTTGCTGGCCAACAGTGTTTGGTTCCAACTCATCAAGAATTGGTTTAACAGCAGCTTTTGGATCATTGTAAGTACCTTTTTGAGAGACAAACTGCCCATCACTTGAAACCAATTCCTCTGTGTCTTGAGCAAAAAAACGATGAAATTCTTGTTCATCAACATCAATGCTTTTTGAGAATCCAACAGGAGCAGTGACACAGCTGCTTTGCATAGCAGAAGCAGAGTTCACTTTCTTCTGTTTGTCTGACATTAATACATGACTTACATTGCCATTGTCTTTGTTTATCTCTGCATGGAAAGAAGATTCAGGTTCAGTATCATCCTTCAGGTATTGGTTTAGAGTCTGCTGAGGTTGAGGTTGAAGCTCCTCTACCTTTTCTGTATCGAGTGAAATGGCTTTATCCACTGAAGTCGGAATCAGACTAACATCTTCAGATGCGGGGGTCAAGGTTAGCAAAAAATCTAGTTCCTTTAAAGTTGATTCACTTGCTTCTGCTTCCTGAATAATAGGTGGCGTGACATTTGGGCTTGCAAAGTCTATTAACAGATCAACAGTGGAGGTACCACACCTGTGTTCTAAAGTTGGATTGTTTTTTTCATCAAAACTTTCATGTCTGTCTGCTTTCCCAACATCAACTGGAGTACCACCATTGGCAGCATGTCTGCTATCAGAAATGGTCAACAGTTGCTTGGCATGAATGTGGCCTTCAGCATTGCTAACAGCTGAAAAAGAAAAATAATTGTTTGACCATTCACTATAGAATAGCAACAAAAGAGTCTTAATAAACACCAGCAAAATGTTCTGCAAAAATAATATATTAGTGACTGATCCAGGTACTGCAAATATGCATCAAAAGCATCTCACTTTCTGAATGAGGTTGCAGATCATCAAAAGGTTGGTAATTTATACATCTCATGTTAAAATCATTGACAGTTTCAAAACTGTAAAGTAGCTTGCAATTTGGGTTGAACTTTACTTAATCAGAGCAATTGTGTAACTAGGGATGGATAAAATGGAATTCTTCAGTATTTGAATCTAAATACCAGAATTTTTTCAAAGATAACATAAAAAATTGCAAAGTCAGCAAAACAAATGGTTTCAATAAGTTTTGCAGTCACAATAAATTTTGCAGTGGCACTGCTGTGTTCTTGAGGAAGTGGAAGAGAGAACCACTCAACAAGCTTACAGCACTGCTTGGTGATGTAACAAGCTAAGGCCGTGTGATTGCTGATCTGCGTTCTTAACTTGTTCAGTGGCAGGTTACGATGTATTCATACTTTGCAATCGGCCTAAAACCAGCAGTTTTCAGTTGCCTTACCAACTGCATAGATCCTCCACCGATTGCACTAGGGAGCTGTTCAAACCCACAAAAGATTTGGCAAGTCTTCTAGTCTGCAATGAAAAATAAATCTTTTTTTGGTTTTGGGTTAGTTTTTTTGTGATGTCATAAGTGAAGCTGATTTTTGGCAATTTTGGCTCATGTTACCTGGCCTAGGGCCCAACCACTAGACCAAAGTATTTCGCTAAAATTTTCGTTCCATACTAGGCTAGAATGCGAGTCTTTTAAGCCCTTGATTGACTTTCTAGCGTTTCTGGTTCAAATGTTATGATCTTAATTACTTAATTATCTAATTATGAGATTAATCACTCATTTTGTTTACTTTAGATTATAACTTTTGAATCCAAAACCTCAACAAGTCATCCAAAGTATCAAAAGACTCGGATTTTAGCCTAGTTTCCAAAAAAATTTAAGCGAAATAGTACCATCTAGCGGTTTGGACCCAGGGCAAGTTGAAGTGGGCCAAAGTAGCAAAAAAGTCCTCCACTTATTACATCAATGGGCACCAACCCATTGACCCATTCTTTTGGCACAAGTTTTTTTCGGACACTAGGCCAAAATCCGCGTCTTAAGAACCCTTTAATGGCTTTCTAGCATATCTGTAGCCAAAATTATGGACAAAAAAACAAAAATTGGTGAAAATCTCTGCACCCACAAACCCCAATAGTTTTCAAGAAAACTTTGATTCAAAAGAATGGGTCAATGGGTTAGAGCCCAGGGCCAGGTAAAGGTGGCCAAAAATTTCAAAACATGCCCTCATTGTGACGTCACCTCCAGAAAACGCCAAACCGAAAACGAAAAAACGTTTGCTTTTTACCTCAACTAGAAGACTTGCTGAATCCGTAGAGGGTGTGAACAGCTTTCTAGCTCTAGCGGCTGGCAATTTTGGGCCAAAAAAGGGCCGGCCAATCGCAGCCGTTAAAGGGTTAACCAATATCATCTACATATGCTAATTTCAATTTACTATCACTCAAAAACAAGAAATTTTACATATTCCATATTTTGATATATTGTAGGTAACAAATACAGCTGTGATATCCGATGGTCATCAGCATTTTTCAATTTGATCCACACGGTCAATTTCAAGGTCAAAAGGTCATCACCCCAAAATTTACCCAAATCACAAAAATAATGTCAGATTTGAATTCCTGGCTTTTTCCCATTTCAAAGATACTTTATTTTTCCAGATTGGATCACTAGTTCAGAAGGGTTTTGAAGTTGGATGCGCCCCCTTATTTTCTTTAACACTTTTTCGTCTGGGTGGTTTTGGCAATTTTCGCAAAAAAACCAGCAGTTTTCGGTTGCCTTACCAACGCCCTAGCTCCTCCACCAATTGCGATTTTTTATGAGTGGTGCCATTAAGATAAATTGTTTTTTGGCCACTGTGGCTCATGTTGTCTGGCCTAGAGCCCAACCGCTAGGCCAAAGTATTTGTGTGAGTTACATTTGGGTTACTGAATAAATCAAAAACAGACTACACAAAAACAAAGACCAACACAAAAATTTATAAAAAAATGAACTTTATTGCTGGTGGCTATGAACATACAAAAAAACTGTTTGACAAGTAACTAAAAAAACATAATATGAAGTCTTATCGATGCCATTGCACAATGTAAATTGAAATGTAACAAGTTCGGTGATTGAAAACATTCACGCCTCTAATTAACGGCAGGCAATCTTGCCAAAAATACTACAAGAAAACGCCAACACCAATACAGTACTAACTGCATTTTGATTTAGAGTGGTGAGAAATCAAGAACACAGCACATACATAGCAGTTTCTGGTATAAACACCTTCATGACAGACTATAAACTGTAAAGATTCAAATGAAAATGTCACTGAATAATTTGTGACAAAAACAATGGTCATATCTCTACCAACTCGATGATCATCTGCTTCATTTTCTTCAAACTCATCCAGAAGTTTGTCCAAATTAGAAGCAGCAGCAAAGAAAGGGTCATCCATCCTCTGAGTGAAGCTAACAACTATTAAATTACCACATTCATAAAAAGGAAGACAACTAAAAATATAAACAAAAACCTATAATAAACACATGATTAAATACATTTTATTCGTACTTATAGCAGAAGTATTGACCTTGAAACAACAATGAATAAAAATTTAAACCACACTTACTTCCCAAGTAGAAATCATTTACTGCAGTAAAGAATTGTGCAAAAATTGCTGAAACTTTTAACACCTTGAGAGCCGGTCTACGAATATATCGTACCTGGAAATCAGCCTAAAACCAATATTTTTCGGTTGCCTTACCAATGTTTCCTCCACCAATTGTGCTAGAGAGCTGATCAAACCCTCAAAAGATACAGCAAGTCTTCTAGACTGCACTTGAAAATTTTTTGGTTGGGGGTTGCAGATTTTTTGTGAGTGACGTTGTAAGTGAAGTAGTTTTTGGCCCATTTTGGCTCATGTTACCTGGCCTTTGGCCCAACCACTAGGCCGAAGTATTTAGCTGAAGTTTTCATTGGAAACTAGACTCGAGTCCGAGTCTTTTGAGCCTTTGATCGACTTTCTAGCATTTCTGGTACAAAAGTTATGATCTGAAATAAACAAATTAATTAATTATCTAATTAGTCAATTACTTTCATTACTTTAGATCATAACTTTTGAAGTTGAATCACAAGTATCAAAATACCTGGATTGTAGCCTAGTTTCCATAAAAATGAGGTGTATTTGCCATGTAATGATCGCGGTGACGAGTAATTAATGGTAATGGTTTATTGTTTCATATGACTCAGCCAATAAGCAGAAGCACCATAAAAGCCATCGCATGTAGTAAACCAACCATTAGCGAACATTAG
>JGI24021J15306_10007461_pt1 | contig 13322 bp, 11 predicted proteins | sample Ectturendosymbi1_FD_15306 | JGI IMG/M metagenome (IMG submission 15306) | reverse complement strand
CCTGCACCAGCCCAGGCTGCAGTTTTACGGCGGGTGTTGAGAGGAGCATCCAGAAATGGGCGCGCAATAAATTTAGCGGCTAATTACATTCGTGAAAACGCCATCACAAAAAAGAAAAATTGTCGCGGGGTGATCGTAACCCGGCAACCAACTGTGCAAGGTTGCAAGGTTATGTGGGACTCTGTTCCACCAGCCGCAAGCTGATGATTGTAACACACGAATTTTGCTGAGAGTTTGAAAATGCACGGCAGGTCATTTTGAATGTAATGCGATTGATCAGACTAGCAACTAAAATAAATCGCTGCAATTGTCGAAAGTGGCATACCCGAGCAAGGCGCGACATCTTTTCTTCCTCCGTCTCCACATAACCAGCATGTATAAAATTGACCAGCTGTTCAACCACTTGGTGGCCAGTCTCGTCAGTAACAAAATTTTCCAAGAGCGAAACAAAGCGACCTTGGTTAAGCTGACTTTCATCGAAAACGCTTGTTAGTCTGAGAGTAAAAAAAACAGAAGTAAAATCAATGTTGACGGTCGCAAACCGTAGATCAACAGAATAGCATCGTTGCCTCTTCATCCGAAACAGTCGAAAGATCGTTCACAATCACGCATATCGTTACCTTGGTTCAAGAATTTATCTGCTGAACAAGAATTTCAGGTCCCGGTAAAAATCCTTGAACTGCAACAAACTTTGTTGCTACGCCAACAAATTTCACACCACCATTGAAAAAAATATCATCGAAAGCAATATCATTAAATATTTTACAGTCTTTCGCAAAGTAATAGATATCATTAGCGAATATACGGATTCTGGCTAACTATACGATCGCAATGCCCACACGGTAGCCAGACCAAGTTTTCATTTCCTTATTCCTCTCCTTTCCATGCGCGCATGTTTCAGTCAGCGTGCAAAGCGCAAAGACTAACACTCAGCTCCTGCTGTTTGCCCACGCAGACCTATCCCAAAACAAACAAGGAAATACGTGTCTTTGTTGGCAAAGCTGAAGTTAAGTTTTAATGATTTACCGCCACTCACACTGCTGCATTGTGGAAAACGGTTTTGATCAAGTTTTTTTTGCTGAACCCGTTTAGAAGCTTTCATGTCTGCGTAACTGATGTCTGTTTTCATACGACTTCATAATTCTCAAGGTATTTTCTCGCGTGGTTTAATGAGCTTAGCATCTCTGTTTACATCGACCGACATTCATTGTTTTGCGTAGTTGATCATTTCGTTTTGTGCTGAACGCTTTCTCAGTGCGCTTGATAAAAGCTTATCTTATGGCCTACCTTGCGTAGTGGTGTCCCTCTGCTTGTTTATTAAAGCAGGAAAATTTGGTTGAACTGTCAACTTTTAAACTGCATTCAAAAGATGTTGATCATCCCTATTGATACGGGTAAGGGCGTGATAAAACACTCACGGCTCTTCCGCGTGTTACTACTAAGAGCCAGTTATCTTCGAGCAATGCCAAAAGATTGGTCAAGTTTAAAGGATTGCTTGCGCTGATGATAAGAGCTCGTGCTAAAGTACATCTGTGGCATAAGCTTTCCTTAGCAAGCGTGGCGAGATGATGCAGTAAAAGCAATTAAAATCCATGGAGTGAGGTGTGCTCTTCGCATCTACCGTCTTGTTAAAGGTTTTGCGTTCATCACTCTTTTTCTTTCGTTGTGTATCAGACCACACACACAACGACGCCTTGGCAGAAAAAGTGATGACGCACTAAACACCAGGCTACGGACGGGGCCAGTACCCACACTTACATAAAAACATGTCCAATTTTGTATTATGCGCCAGTCGCTGTCGCCACGGATGTTGTTGAAACCATTACGGAAAGAAAGTGCGTTTGCCACGATATTAGCACTTGTGGATGGCTATCGTTTCGAAAAATACAGAACTTCTACTATATACGCAAACCAAACGAAACAAACAAAAACATCAGAACGTACCTTGACTGGCTACGAGAGGAGTAATGAGAAAAGAATTCTCCGGAAGGACGATCGGGAAGTATCAAAGGTTCAGCTGCAAATGTTACACTCATGCGACTGGCGCTTGCTGGCCGGGTTTTAACGTCCACTGGCTGAGGTCGGTAGTCTTCAACACCTGAATGGAGAAATACTGTATTGGTACATATTGGTGTACATTTCGAGGCAGCACTGTGCACTGCGGTAAGAGAGATTTGTCTATTTGCCCATAACAGTATTTGCCGATATCACTGGGTCTGGAACAACAAGTTCTAAAACGACTGTTGTACACCTCAATTCTTGAAAAAGTGTTGGTTTCTTTTCAAGTGGTAGAGCACGAGTGAGTAGCAGTTTCAAATTACTTGGCTCACTGTAAAAGTTTGGGCAAAAATTTTTCGGAAAACGTCTGGCAAAGTCTTAAAAATTTCATCCATTTGAGACAAGCACGCCATGGTGCAAGATCACATCAGGAACATGAACTTTTATATACGAGACTCAATGCCAACCAACAGTGGAATTTTATGATGGCTAAGAAGCGAAAGCTGGGCGAGTTGTTCATGAGAAAACGTTAAATAACATTGATCAGTAGTAGGAGCAGTTTTCATGATACGAAACAAGAAGATATTAGCAGAGACATTTGTTATGAACAGTTACTTAAGAATGGAAAAAATGCTGCTGAGTATGGTCAGGCAAACAGTTCGGTGCCAACATATTTGTCAGGGGTCTCAAATGATCTGGACTTCGTTCCACGTGAAACTATAGCAAGAGGTGTACAGATTGTTGGTTGGAGAAGGGACATAAAATATTATCGTTCTGCCAGCACTGCGTAACAGACGAACATTTTTGTCGCAGTGGCTGCAGGACCCTCGCTTTTGCGATTGGATTGTGTACATGCAGAAAGATGGTGGAGATGCGCTCTGCAAAGTGTGCTTTTTGATGGGCGCAAAGTTGTGGCATCTTAAATCCATCGCATTCGTTGATAGGCCATGTACAAACTTCATGAAGTTTATTGAAAAAGCTATCTGTCATTTCAATTCAATTCACCATAAAAACTGTAGTTTAAGCTACCGATATTACGCAGAGTTTAGAGCAGTGGTGAAACTGTAGTAGAAAAAATGTCTCAAGCTAGAGCAAGACTTGCGAGAGAAATTCGGGAAATAGTTACGAGTTAGCCAAAAACAATGCTGTTGTGCGCAACCGGTAACTTTCCTCTACGAGGTCACGAGGTTGGTACCCAGAGCCGTATCAGCCGCACTCGATACCCCCCAATTGGGTGGGGCCCACGCTGTCACAGGGGGCCCAAAATTTAGTCTCGTCACCACTTAGCCCCCCAGAGAAAGCTTCGATCCCCAAATTAAAATATGAAGCACCAGAAATTAGTGAAGTTGGGGGGCCTTTTGAAAGAAAAGTGCTTATACATTACAGTTATTTTGGACCCTTTTGAAAGCAAAGTATTAACACATTGCAACTGCTGTTGGGCCCCTTTGAAAGCAACGTAGGCTACTTTACACATTACAGTTGCAAAGGGAGGCCCGAGGCAAGTGACTCACTTGCCTTCCCTTAAACACATCACTGTATATAACCTTGACAATGATCTTATATGAGAATATGAAACCGATTGAACACGTTCTGCTTCATTCGACATGCGTACTTTCTCACCCGATGTGCGCATGTAAACACTGTAATGTAAAGTGATCTTTATATTATTAAACACATTGAAGTTGCTGATGAGTTTATCACTTAAAAAAACACAGATTTCACGCGATTTTTCATAATTAAACCTAGACACACAGGTCGACTGAAAAAACATATCTGGGTGGAAAAAACCCTCAGTGGGAACCCTGGTCACATGCGGCAAAACGCCTACTGCTGTAACTTGAAGTTAACATTTGAAGATTCATTGCCGGGTTATTGTTACGCAATAAAGACCAAGAGTACAACAATCCGCCAGCAAGTTTCGCAACCTGGCTCTGCAGGCAAAGGATCGGACCAGAATCGTCGCCAGAAAGTCGTCAATAGGGGGGCTTTACCTTCAAATTTGACAAAAATTCCACTGACTTATAGTGTTTCATATTTTCGTTTCGGGGGGCTTGGAGCTTTGTTTGAGGGGGTTAACCCACCAAAGTCCCCCGTGGCGACGGGACTGGATCGGATATGAGCGAATTGCACAGTTGCGCTAAGCGTTTCGGGGGCCTCGCGGTCACGACTTTGCCCTGATGGGCCTCGCGTTCATTTATCCGGCCCTGTCTACATGCCTAGTTGTATACGTCCAGAAGTCAGACTTCCACCTGATCAACATGTTTTGTGTTGTGATTGTTGTCAAAAAATGTAGGCTACTATGTCTAGTCCAGGAAGTCTTCTTTTATTTTGTACTGCATAGCAGCAAGATACCTTTGGTGCTTACGATCAAAGTTGCACATTTGTTGAGCCTGCTGTTTAGACAGTCAGATGGAGTTAATTGTGTAGTTAGAAGAGTTTATTTTGGGGGGTGTCCCAAAACAGAGTAGTGCAGTTAGTGGGTTATGGATGTTAACCGTTGCATCCACGTAAGCCTTAGTCTGTATTTGTTAACATTTATGGGCGATTTGAGATACAAAATGTTATTAATCTAAACATGTGCCATGCATCAGGAGATGAACAGTCCAGACATCAGCAAGGTTTATGCATGCGTATTTCGGCCAGTAAAAAGCCCAATGGGCATGCATTATAAGCATATTTCACTTAAGCTCATGGTTAAGTTCATCAATTTGCGCTCATGAAAGAAAACGTTCATCGCGGCGCACATTCTTTGACCGGCCTCATGTTTGCTCCTTCGGCAATGATATTTTGATAAATGAGCGATAGGATTGATTCTGATTTCCTTCAATTTTTTTTTACATTTGCATGTCATTACGACATCTTTAAATAATCGCTGTCAATCAAATGACAATGATTTACGACGCAATTTCTTTTGTTAAGCTCGTTCAAAAATTTTAGTTGGAAACTACGAGCCTGTTATGGGCATTTGCGGGAAAATATTTATAATTAATTTGCACAATCTGCAAATGCTGTTCATATTGCGAATTAAAAATAAATTTTCAGAATGTCTAGCCCCCTGCACAAACAATGTCTAGCCCTCTGAACAAACAACCCCTGCACAAACATGAAGGCCGCCAAAACCTGGCTACGGGCCTGGTTCTGCCAAAATTGTGTCCGTAATTAGGATATTTTGTTTTGAAGGCCATTCGGCCTCGAGATGTAGCATACCGTCAAAAACTTTTTTTTATAAATCACCATTAGGGGGGCCCCTGTAAGCATTTTGGGGGGGGGAAGAGTTAGGCTGATACGGCACTGTTGGTACCGGCAGTTTTATCAAACTGCTAAACTTCAGCATTGATGCAGACGATCACACTTTAGCAGAACACTTCAAAAACTGCGAAAAAATTCCAAATACACACGTTCGCAGATTCAGAACGAAATCTTGGCCACGGCTTCTGCAGCTATAAACAACGACATCATTTGCGAAGTCAATCGCTCGTATTTCTCGGAAATTTCTGATGTATTTGCCAATATATCGGGCAAAGAGCAACTTGCTCCGATTCTGAGATTTGAAGGTGAAAACGTAATCCGTGAAAATTTCGTTGGTTTCTTAGAGCTTCCTTTTGTCAGTGCAGAAGCAATTGCAAATACAATTCTCAGTCGCTTGAAAGCTCTTGGTGTAGACTTGACAAAAAGGGTTTGTCAAGGCTAGGTCACCGAGCTGCCATCGTGTGACAGTACTCTACAGGTTTTAGTACACACATATCATCGGAGTGTGCAGGTTGTTTTACATGTTCTATCATGTACTCGTGCAATCTTTCAGAGTCGGTTAGAAATTTCTTGTCCCCCCAAATGTTTTCCGGCTCCGCGGCTGTGTGGTTGTTATTAGCAATAAGCGCAGACGGGGTTTCAAATTAATGTGGGAAAGCGTATCGCAGAGTAAAGGAATACACAAATGAGACTGAAAAAAAAGTTATAGGGTAACAAAAAACCCCCAAACTTACGCATATCTTCTTCCGTGTGCTGAACAACAATCGCTTCTGAGGTACCTGCGAGAGTCGTGATGATAGTTTCTCGCTCCGCATCTTCAAATTTGTCTGCCCTGAAAAGTGCAGCGAACCTTGAAAATTTGCTACATTGAAACTTATCGCTTTGGTCAAGTGAAACTTAATGTACAAAACCAATACAAAAAAATATTTAAAATACGCGGAAAACCTTGCGTTGAGGGTGCAAAAAAACAATTGGGTTTCATAAAAGTTGATCTTTTGGTTCATATTTAATCAACATGCAGCTAAAAGTCTTCACAGTAGCGCTTTTTCACTATAACTCTTATTTCACACCTTGCAAAAATTTATGTGGTTAGCAGACATGGATATACAGTTGTCGCAAAAACTTGGGGAGGTAACAACGACAGGTAATTCCCAGTTTGTCTCCACTAACACCAATTTTCCTTTTTCATGCTTGGAATGGTGTGCATTGGTTAATAAAAAATTTAAAAGATTTCAAATAATTTGCACAATGGAAATAACTGGCATGGAAATTCTTTGTGAAGAAAAGCGCCACTTTTCATGAACATAAAAACTTGAACCAAATGAAGATCTGACGCTGCAGCTTCTTTTTAAACCAACTACACATTTTCCCAATAGTTTTCAACTCATGCAGTTATTCTCNACCAAACCCATAAAATACAATTTCCAGAATACACTTAAATAACAATTCGAGAGTGGAAAAGTTTTCATGCCTAATTAAAAACTTTCGGAAGTATTTCCAAATAAAAGAGCTCTCACAGAATATTCTAGATCAGCAACGAATTAATTCTGCGATTGCTTTAAAAAGCAGATTAGTGAAAGTAAGAATACCAAGGTCCTTAGTGCGCAAAAATCCAAACAATTTATAAACATCAGCTCATACAAGATCTCAGCCATTTGGTAACATTCGATAGTATTTTTGATTCAACGCTTGATTCTGCCGCCATCGATGCTCACTTTTCTCCATCGGCAGCAGTTTCCGATGATGTCGGTGGCAGAGCGGCGGGATCTTGATCCAAATCTTTACTATCCTCAACTTCTCCGGCCGATTCATCATCAGCAGCAGCAGCTGTCTGTCTGCGCTGAACAGTTGTCAACGTGGTCGTTTTCCGCATCGGGGGTCGAGGTTCTTCCTAAAAAATGAAAAAAAATGCCAACGATAAAAACGTCGAAAATACGTGTTAAACTTACTACACAGTCTGGAATAACCAAGCACATATTACTGTAAAAAATTACACAAACAACATAAAAAATATGTCAAACCCTCAGCTTGTTTGTAAAATGCGAGGTTTTTTGACAATCGAAATACCTGCAGGTTCTTACAGACTTTCCTTTACTCATTTTTCTAGAAACTATAAAGAAGACACACTTTTATGGGAATTTAAAAATACAGCAAAATTTTGCTTGCTCTTAGGAGATAGTGATGACATTCATGCGCGACCGACCTTCGAGAACTGCACGTTGACAGGTCCTGCGTCGATGCTGCTCTCTTCTCCACTTGGCGCTGGAGTGACAAGCGTGACACCGAGAGCTGCATCGTTTGTCAAATACTTCTTCGACTGATCTTCCCCAGAATCTGAGAAAAAATAAACGCGGTTAGCATTTTGCGGGTGTTTAGGAATAAAATCGCCAAAAGTACGAATTAAAGTCAACCGCCAAGAGAGTGGCCAACTGCTTTGAAAAGGATTTAATTTTTCTTGGGAAATGGAAGTTTCGTAGATGCAACTGCAAGTGGAAGTCACGCAGCCAATATTCTAAGCTCACTGCGTGTCTTTTATCACTTGGTACATTTTTTCCAGCAAACACACAAGCTAACCCGAATAGCAAGTTACAACGGCTCAATACGAAAATGCAAATACAACTGTTGAATGCACTGGTGCAAAAAAACTGTTTAAAGTAAAGCCTATTTTTGTCACACTTGAGAATCTGCAGGTTATAAGCATTGGCTGCGACGCATTGTATGAACAAACAGTGGCCAGAAATTTGCGGGCCTTGTTGCCTGACGAATGGTGCCGGACAAACAACTGATGACAAAACGTAAACTACTGAACAATCGCATTGGAAGTTTAGATATTACGCCGCCTTCTCCAGGTGATGCGTGGTAACAAAGAGCTCCAGCTTTTGCGTTACTAAAATACAGAGAAGCAGTGCGGCACACAGTGAAATATACTATTAAGTGTACTGAATATTGCCACGCACCACTAAATACACGAATGGAGTGTTACGCAATCATTTGATCAGACACAGACCTGGGGAAACGTGCTGGATATCACTTGTCCGTAAAACCGTTCAAACATATCCTTCATTTTCTAGACGTTAACAACGCACTCATTTTTAAATTCAATGAATGATTGAGAACGTTCCAAGATGACAAATAACACTGATATTGGTGCAACCAGCAGGAATTAAACTTGTCCAGTAAAGTGCATTGCTGTTTGTCTTCATAAACCAATCCAGTTTTCAAAAAATAACGCTTGCACATTTCACAAGGAGTAAAGGATGAAAAAGTTCCGTAACACAAGCTATGACGTTCACATGTTGAATTTGTTTGTACGTCAAACACTGTTGTGCCAACCTCTCACAGCGCCGGTGAAAAACTTGGATCAACTTTATGTGGTGAGAAAAAAGGGCGTATGGGTTAAAATATTAAATGATCCGCATAACTTTGTTGTGAGAAACACACGAACTTCCGCCAAAATTACAAAATAATGAAAGTTTTTCAATTTTCGTAAACAAGCTTCATAGGTGTTGACATTTTCAGCCGCAGGCTTCGTAGCTGTTGTGGTTTTAAAATGTTTTCCAGGTAACTCAAACTATCAGGCTTTTGCAATTAGTTTTGTTCTTGATCTGAGAAACATTTGCTAATGTCGGTCACATCAATTTTTGCCTGTTTCAGTCTTAGCTTTGACGTTCGTGATCTTGATCTCGACTGCAACTCTGGTTAAAAAAGAGTAAATTTTGTGGAATTCAAGCATTGCCAAATCACCAAATCTGTATACATTTTGAAATAACACACTAATACATCAGCTGCAACAAAACGCACGAATATCTTTATCGAACGTCACGCTTGCACATGATGTGAGGTTCAGAGCTTTGACAAAACTCAGTGTATGAAATTCCGAAACTGACACGTCCAACATTTCACCCTGCTACACATAAAAACCGACAAATACATATTGGGAAAATCTCGGAAGGACTGCAGTAACTTATGGTCAGGGTTGTAAAAAACCCGACCCAAACAAACCCACCTGCTTTTTTTTGAAAAAGCACACTAGAAAAAAACAATAAAACCCACTTTTTATTTTTTCTTTGAAAAAATCTGCTAAGAAGTAAAAAATAAAATAGGCAGGACACTTGTACAGTTAACTTTAACTTTTTTTAATCAAACAAAACGAACAGCAATGAAATTTGAAGGATTTGACAAAAAAATGAAATAGTTTGTAATGGTTATCTTTCTCAGCTCTGCACAATCAGTACATTTTAAACAATATTTCTGTCTTACGTGCATCTATCAACTTTTTCTGATTTTGGACCATACCAAATCATATGTTGAAACAAACACTCTAAAAATCAGGGGTCACCAATGTGGTGCCCATGGACACCAGGTCGCCCGCAAGGACCAAGCAGGTTGTCCGTGGGCATAGGAGTAGCCAAATGGCATGACCCCTAATTTTCTAGCATTTCTTGTCGTTTTGTGCTTTGAGAGGTGTTGTCCCAAACAAAATACTATTGCTCGCTGAAAGTCAAAATACTTGGCTCAAAAAAAATTTTCAGGCTGGCTACGCTACTGCCCGCAAGCCTGCTCTAAAAATAACATCAGCATGATCAGTGTCTTCACATTGCGGAATATCTTAATTGTTAATACTAAAATAATTAAAGATAAATTGAGCAACATTTTTATTTGAGCAGCGTGCATCAAACTGGTAGCTCTTTGCATTAATAGGGACGTAAGAAATAGCTCTCAGCTTCAAGAAGTTTGGTGATCCATGCTATTGATGCTGAACTAGCAGGGCATGCAGATAAAATTGACATGAAACTGCAGAGTTTGTGTGGAAATGTTTTTTCTTTGTTTGCTGTGCGCATCCTTGCTAGGCCTTACCACTTTGGAGTGAATTGACCAAAACTTTGCAAAAAACAAAGATGGGGTACATTTCTTTACCCTTGAATTTGAATGGCACAATAGGTATAACAAGTTATTATTGTGTAATTCTGAAAACAATGATATTGCATGATGCAATAAAAAAACAATTAAGAATAAGGTTTTTCCATTTTCCTCAAAAAAAGAACAAAATCTTGTTTCTTTTTAAAAAACCCAAAAAAACGTTTTTTTTAAAAAAAAAGAAAAAAGCCCAGGTGGATTGTTTTTTTTTTAAAAAAACCCGTTTTTTTCTCAACCCTGCTTATGGTTAGTAACTTACCAGCTGAAGCATTTCCAGGCGTTTCAACTGCAACCTCTTCTTTTTCTTCTTCACTGATAACAACTTCAGATACTTGAACATCACCCGGTTTGTCGTCATCCGGCTGCGCTGCTTCGTCATCTTCACGTGGCTCCACCGATGCAGAACCTTCCAGTTCAACGGGTATCGTCACATCCGCGTTTGCATCAGCAGCATCTGTAGTCTCATCTTCTTGCGCGATCGCCACGGTCTGGTTTTCAACTTGGTCAGCATCTTGGTTTTGTGTGGATGGAACGTCTGCATCTTCCGTTTTATTCGCCGGTTGCTCTTCGCCGCTTTCTTCCACAACTTCCTGCTTTTCCGTCACATCTTCACTTCTTAACGAAGGGGAAGCACTCGTTTCTTTCGTGGCAGCTGGAACATCTTCTCCAGAAGCTGAAGAAACTTTGACCGACTCTCGACCATCTTCTGTAATAGCAGTAAGCGAAAATTTGCCACTTGAAATAGTTGACACTTTTTGAATAAAGGAGCCTACGTAGCACTTACCTCGTTACAACACACAGAGGTCATGACATAACGTTTTCACAAAGCTTAGTTGTTACAGTGGTGGATGTAGGGTGAGGAAATCAGGCACTTGCCTCTCCCCCTTCTTAAAATGTCGATTGAGTTTTTGTTGGTTAATGCATGTAGGTTTTGTTGCCAATTCTGCTTCATAACAATGTTCCAAATTCACCCACGTTTGAATATATCATCGCCAATGTACTACTTTTTTGCAAGGTACAACTCTAGATTAGATTTGCAAGCAGTGATGCAGATGTGATCTTTTTGAATTTATGCAGTTATCTACCCTGCTTCGAGGTAAGATTCTGTGATTAGCAGCACTTGTAAATACTGTGTAGGTTCTTATCACTGTATGCATGAGCAGTTTCCAGTGGGAGGGAATGCAATGTGCATATCATGCGATGCATGTACATTTCATACGTAATGGACGCATTTCATGCGTGATCAGTGATCACGCAATGGCCTCAAGTAGCTTGAGCGCCTATTTCTGTTCAAGGGACCACGTTAAAATCTTTGCAATAGGACAAGAGTAGCCGCTTATGAGGCATTTTGAAAACATGAGAACTTCTCAAAAATAGTTCAAATACGGATTGAGAACAATTTGGCGGTGGTTTGGGGCAAAACATCAAGCAGATGCGCTTGCACGGACCAATATGGCAAACAAAAATATTTGCCGTGACACTAGAACAACAGTGGTGCATTAGCTACAATGGCCGGTGATACTGGGGATGAAGCTGTTGCAGAAATGTGGAAAAATCACTGCATTTTGGCTTAGCTTATCAAAACGCACTAATGGTGAATCTTTTCTGCAGCAAAGTTTTAACAATCATGAAAAATTATAAAACACTATGAATTTCATGTGTCCCAGTGGAAAAGCGTGAGCCTAATATATAATTTCCATTTAGATCTTAGCGCTGGCAAGATGACATTTTTGTTTATCATATTTGCTGTTTGTCTTAAAAATCTCTTTCGGGGTGGCATTAATGCATGGCAACATTCCAAAAAATAGCACACTGAAAAATCTCCGTATCTGCAAAACAAGAATGGTGACACAGCTAGTGCTGCGGTAACTGCAGGCCTGTTTCTCTAACCACCGTAATTTCAAAACTATTTCAACATTAAAACTGGTCCTGGATTTTTCCGTTCGCTACTACCAAAGAATTTGGCTTCAAGTCGCAGCATAGCACAGATACCTGCGAAATGTTCTCAAACAAGCTGTGTCATACAATGATCAAATATAGCCCAGCAGTGTTTACAGATGCGCATAAGGCATATGACGCAACTAACCGCAGCCTTGCAGTCAAAAAACTATGTTGGGCACTTGCCGAGAAAAGGGTCATGAATTAAAGCTAATGGAAATAGGCGTGTGAACCTCTTTCTGTTACTAAGGATATGTGTGTTTGGCCCCAGCATAAGGGGCCTTCAACGCCTTTTGGAAGAGGCTACAGAACAGGTTTTAACCAGCAACAAATACTAAAAGAAAAAGTTTATGTAATATTTCGTTTCAAAAATACAAACAAATAAATCACTCGAAGGTTTACCTATATGGTGTGCATATTCAATGCGGTGAGTAACTTAATCATTTTGGTGTAGTTCTTCATAACTCGTTGAAAGATGACAAGGACATTTAGGGACAAACAAAAGGACTGTGGTGTGCAGCAAACAGGGTTAAAGGCACCTTCACTCTGCGTAAAAATGCAGGAAAAAGACTTTGTTTTGTGCCTACTGCATGCCAAACTAGGTCTACGAAATTTGGAACAGGTACATGCTATCATGCTTCCAATGTATATGTATGCAACGTGTAAAATACTTACCGAATTCTGTACTACTTTCCAAAATATGCGTTTGTCAGCATTAGTTTGCCCATTCCAATACATATGATACTCTGATTCGAAACAACTCCTTGGCAAGGATGTGTTCAGCCGCTAGTATGTTTGAACAACATCGTCGTCCGCTCACGTCAAAAGTTAGATGCTATTTATTTCTTGCTTTCTTTACGCTGAGCACACAAAACTTGTAATGACAAGAGCTTGCTGCAGTCGCATGAGCATTTTTTCTGAACACGCTCCTAGTTATTTGATCACGCACGCTTTCGCTGTGCTCTTTAGTATTTAAATCAGTGGTTCTCAACCTTCTGACCTTGGCGGACCCCTTTTGGTGCTGTCTATTGCATCACAATAGGCCTTCCCTGCGTGAGATAAATCTCAATAAGCTTTTGTATTGTCCTATCACAATAGGTAATTAAGCAAATGTTCAACCCTATTTCAAAAAGCGATGATAAACAGCAAAAAATTTCAAAACTCGTAATTTATATTTCAAATTTCAAAGTTCTCACGGACCCTCTGAAAACGTTTCGCGG
>JGI24021J15306_10007459_pt1 | contig 13324 bp, 6 predicted proteins | sample Ectturendosymbi1_FD_15306 | JGI IMG/M metagenome (IMG submission 15306) | reverse complement strand
AAAAAAAAAAAAAAGCCGTATCGGTCGATATCTCGTTGTGTTTTTTGTAAGAGCAGAGTAGCAGTACCGTGCTGACAGATTCTGACTTATGCGATCATTTTAACTAGTAATGTGACCTTGTGAATTGTAAGCTGCTGGTTTTGGTAGTCATGCTTGTCAGCAGGTTCATAGATGAGATAGAGTCCAGGCTCTGTTGGAAGTGGTGGAAGCAGAAGCGGGAGCGATAGGTGCGGAAGCGGTTGACGAAATAGCCGCTTCTACATCCCTGTTTTTAAGACATGATTTGGACGTTTATCAAATCAGCACACATTTTGCTCTGACAGTGGAGTTTCACTGTTGCACTCTGCTGAGATAATAGCAAGCATGTCATGGTCTTTCACCCGTGCATGGATGGGGGAAAGCTATGCTCTGACCAGTGAGATATATGTTGTGTGTGATATATGTTGACGCAACCTTTTCACCAGCTGTGTTTTTAACTGTTTTTAACTCACTCACTAGAGGATTGCAGCCAGTAGAAAACTTAGTTTATGATTTGGGCACGACAGTCCTTTTTATAACTTGATGTGATTGTTCTGTGGAAATTAATGCAGGCTGCAGAAAAATGTGACTGCACAAATCAAGTTGTCAGATTGTTTATACCTGTGGTTTTCAACCTGGGGTTCTTGACCCCAGAGGACTCCCTAGAGGGGTCGTGAACCATTATTGCAGCAAGTAGATATTTTATGTATATAGCTCTGTTGCGATCGGAAAGCCCGAGCGCCATGTGCGCAAAGCGTCACACTGTGGCAGCAAGCAACAATAAAGATCATATGCCAGGATCATTATTCGCGCCACATATATATATATGGTGTTGTTCTTCACACACATTCTGTTTGTGGTGAATCACACACCAACGCAGCGCCAACGGAGAGGTTGCAACAACATTCGCTCCTTTTTACAGCGAACTGTGCCCATGGCATGTTCTTTTTGTGAAGCCTGCACCTAGCACGACCTTCACACCCTAGTCACAGCACCACTTTCTTGACGTGTCTCTCTCTGCAAACAGGCAAGCTCAATCAGTGAATCTGATTCACTCTGCCCTATGAAAGGGCAAAGGCGTTACTCAGGCTCATGGCTGCTTGAGACATGAAGCAGGCAGAGGATTTGAGAGGTGACACTGTACAATTTATTGCTCTCAACTCTTGTGTCGTATGCAATAACACATAACGGCAACATTTACTGGCCATTAGCACAAACGACGACTTGTCTTTACCACGATGAAGAGACAATCATATCGCCGAAAACGGTCAATCGGTCAGTCAGACAACCCGCTCGCGATGCTACTCGGAAAGAAGGTCCATGCAAGACTCCAAGAGGTCGTAAATACACATGCAAAAATGCAAACAGAAAATGCATCCAGCACAAGGCGTGACTGTTAAGTCACTTGATACATAGAAATGCAGTTTGAACGTGTGAACGGTTTGTGCTCAGCAGGATGGCTCAATGAGCAGTCTATTACACTGCGTTGATTCCAGAGCATACGTACTTGTCCATATAGTTGGGCCACTGGCCGCAACAGCTGTATTACATTTGCTATATTCAAGTTTTAGATGGGGGTCATTGGGAGAGTGAGTTGTTGTAATGGGTTGCAGTGTGAAAAAGGTTGAAAACTACTGGCTTTCCACTTGTCAGAATTTCTACTAGTTTCTTCTTCACTACTCAAACTGTACTGTTACTGCCTAATACAAAAACTTTTTTTCTTGTGTTGCACCACCTTGTAGCACCAGCTTACAGCTTGGTGTTTAGATCAACTGCACTTTGTGTTCCATAGTGGGGCAAACCAAGATTGGTAGTATTGGGTAATGCTTCTAGCTCTTGCTGGGCATTAAGAACAAGAGCATAGACAATAGCTCTGGTTTTGAAAACAAGCTTAAGCAATTGCAAAGAAGATATTGCTTGTTTCCAAACAGAGTTGCAGGTCTGTCATTTTTTTAATAAATTCAGGGTTCCCATGTGGTATTGAAAGTATTGAAAAAAGTGTGTGCTTTTGTAGGAAAAATGAGAATGCTTTCAACAAAATTGCAAGAAAGCAGCATTGTGACAATTTTCTGGTAGTGAAACAAAAACCATGTATCTTTTATGTCATGGTGTAACCCCATTCATTTAAAATCACTAGTTAGAAAGGCCTGTGGTGACAATTATGTGTTACTGTCTGACGAAATATATTGCCATCATTTTCAAGAAAAGCAAATGGATTTTCTTGTTTGGTTTTGGGAAGGCCACAAAGTAGTTACACACATTAAAATGGACATGCCATGCCATAGCAAATGACATACATGATTGTGCTCATTCTCCAGAGGGTTTTTTGGTTATTGACCTAATTTTGTTCAGTGTTCGAAAAGGTAAGCTAGTGAATATTGCTTCAGCAAGTTTTAATAATATTATGGGACAAATGACTGAAGTGTGTCAGCAAGAAAAAATCAGATTGAAAGTGTGGAAGATGACACACTAGGATCAAAAAAGTTTGTGCAACTGTCAATGGATGCCAATATCCTTGCAAACTTCTACAAGTTTGAAATAAATGAAAGAAACAAACTTTAAAGGACAAGTCTGGTAATGATGTATCATTTAGCTTGCATAAACTGTATAATGCTTTTAAGAAAACTGCAGTATGGGTGGCAGATGTTTAATTTTTTGACAGCTTTATTTCAAGTGTTTCACAAAACACATCTGCAAGACAAGAAAACTTTGTATAGTCACCAAATTCAAGGTGTTTCCACTTAAGTAATGCTCACACAGATGGATTGAAAATGCATTTTTTACTGAAAGAGCAATGAATCGATCAAGTATCCACATATATATGTCTGCTGTGAGAAGTAAAACAGTTCCACATCATTCCACCAAGTCATATGCATGCATTCAAGAAGATTACTCAGATACAATTCTGAAAACAAAGCTAAATTGTTTTGTTTCAATTGCAAAACCAATTTCAAATTTCTTAACTTTTTATTAAACTGATGCACCTGTACTTAACGTTCATCAGCATGGATCTTGAAACACTTCTAGAGAAAATTTTAAGATTCATCAAAGGAAAGGTAATCATTAATGGAGCTGAAACAGCAACCAAATTCACAAAAACTGATAACCACAAAAATCACTCAAGCATTGGCATTGGTTTTTCTGCTGACAAGATCATTTGCACTTTGCGCATGAAAAAAGTCAAGTTAGGTTTAGTTGAACATCAATTGTCAAAAAATCCTTTGCTGTACACCATTATGCAGAATATAGCATGCTTATATCCCAAAAATATGTGCAATTCTTCAAAGAAGAGCAAATTGAGAAATATGAAAGTTGTACATCACCATCTATCTCAAGCTGGATTTTTTCAAGATAACTCTGGATGCCATTTTAAACCAGTTTGATCATTTTTTTACCTTGACTTCAATATTACCAGATTTTCAGTTTTTTCAAGAGAAATCCAGTGTTTAGATTACATTAAAACTTTTGTGAAATCTGACCTGTTGTGAAGCTCTTGTTAGTACTATCATGTGGTCAGACAAAGGTTGAATGGGGTTTTTCCCTGAACACATATGTATGATTCAAATTTGTGTGATTCACATCTGATTGCAAGGTGGCTGGTGAAGAACTACATTACTAATTTGGAATGATTACAAATTTTCATGATTCAGAAGGAACTCTGGCTGCACATGGAGCAAGAAGTCGATACTTTGCACAACTTGCTGCAAATAAGGAGGCCGAGGAAAAAATCAGAAGAGGAAGAGGTATGAAGAGGAAATTTCTGAAATGAAAGTAAAAGAACAGAATGCAAGAGAATATGAAAGCACTTCACAAAGCAGCAAATGAAATGGAAGGAAAAGCAGAAGATCTAAGACAGTTGACACTACTTACCCAGCCATACAGTCTTTGAAAAACAGCAGGCACCAAAGAAAAAGCTCATGCTGATCTCATTCAACAGCTTAAAGAGAAGTTATTAAGTGCTGATAAAATATGTACAGATGCAGTGTTTGATGATACAAACTGTTGGTCAGTGGTACAAAATGTATAGATGTATGTAACAGTGTTCTGTTGTCTTTGTGCTGACTTTCCTTCAGTTTTTTTGGTAGCTCTTGTTATTTGTGAGTAGACAAAGCCTACTAACTTGTATACCTCCATTGAGAATGATACAGTAAGCATTCAGCCATTGTTTGGTCAAATTTTGTTCTTTGCAGGTTTTCACAGTTTTACTGAAGTTAAATCAATTGATGTTTTTTGCATTGGTATGCAATGTGTAAAATTGTGTTTCATGAATATAAATTTTGAAAAATAAAATAAGTGCTGATATTGAACTTTTTAAAAAATTGTATTGAAAATGATTTTTAAAAACGTGCGGGAACCTTTAATAAATCTTGTAAACAAGTGCGTTGATCCTGAAAACGTAAGTTAGTTTAGAAATGTTTTTTTGCTCCTTCCGTGGGTAAGTTGGAGTGAGTTGTGAAGGGATTCTAATTGTGGATCCTAAACTTATTGTTTGGTTGGAAGTGACTTCCAACAGGGTGACTTCTTATAATGCCTTCGTTCGTACGTAATGACATGTATAACTATTTTCATATTGAAGTTATATTCTGAACCAATTTTGTCTGTGGTTTGCTGTGAATGGGGTGGTTTGTCAAATACTTCGTTCGTTGATTCGATTTTCAAACATGTTTAAAACTTTGTTTGGGCGTTTGAATGAATTCTTTTTGTGTTGAACAGACCAAACCCTCAATTATTTAGAGCTGCATGAACCGCACGAAAGTTTTTTGATTGAACAGATTGGGACATTGGTAGTTCTCACTCTGGGCAGTTAGATGTACACCTTTTCTTGATTGAAAACGCTGGTCCGTCTAATTTTGTAAAAATGTTTGCCTTGTGCAAGTTTTTAGGAAATGGCCAGTAAGGAAACTGGGCCTAGTGCGTATGTCTTGGCTAAATGCCTGCTTGTCTGTACGATGGCAGTTTGTGCAGATTAAACATCTCATTTTGCCGTGGTGTGCTGCCCGTTTCAATCAGTCGTCAGCCTCTACTTTCAATGGTTTGAGTAGTTGCCACTTCATCACCCAATCTGTTGGCTTTTATGACCACCGTGTGTAATCGAGAACGTTCAAAGCGCTTATGCTAATCATCAGTGATGGAGTAGAAACAGTAGCTTTATCACTTTTAATGTTGTTTTGATGCCCTCAAAGGAGTCAGTGACACTCTTCAATCATTGACAAGATTTGTTTTATTTGGGGCACTGGTTCTTTAACTGTGATCAGCAATCTGCGTTTACTCTGAGTTCAAACACCAGGTATACTGGTACAAACTCAAGAAATCTTAACCTGGTGTGTTTATACCTTATCTTATTATTTTGTCACTATGCATCGAAAGATATTGTTTCACAGCCAAGAATCAGACACTATGATCTTGTCGAAGTGTACATTCGCCTACTGAGTGGGCATCACCATCTCTGCGAAGTGCGTGAACTGTAAATAGGATACTTTACATATAAGATATTACTAAATACTTAGGATCTTATGATTCTGCTAATGTTTCGGTCATATGTAACTTACTGAAAAATGCTGAAGATTTTAGACTGATCTGAACTCGAAGAAAAGGTAAACTTAGCTGTTTGGTAGCGAAGACTAGCTTAAATTAATGTGAACACGGTGCAAACTTGTGGTGTTCAAATAAAAACACAATTTGACGTCGCTTTGCCCTGCAGTATTACAAAAAATCTTAATATTCGAATTGCACGTTCTGAAGTGCATTGGAGTAGTGACAATTGATGGTGGCCTTTTATCAAACAGTGGAGAACACGTGTACTTTGTTAAGGTGGATTGTTTATTCATTGCAGAACAAAGCCGTAGAGATGATTTAGAATCACTCGGCTACATCCTCATGTATTTCAATCTTGGTTCTCTTCCATGGCAAGGTCTTAAAGCTGCTACTAAGAGACAAAAATACGAACGAATTAGCGAGAAGAAAATGTCAACACCTATTGAAGTTCTGTGCAAAGGACATTCAAGTACATAATACCATCCTGTTTAGTGTTCAGTTCGAACTACCAATTCGGATTGCATCAAACGAACATGTTGTGTTTACAGCTGAATTCGCAACGTACCTGAACTACTGTCGTTCTTTACGGTTCGACGACAAGCCTGACTACTCCTACCTCCGCCAACTGTTCCGTAACTTATTCCATCGCCAAGGATTCACATACGACTATGTGTTTGACTGGAACATGTTGAAATTTGTAAGCAACTCGTTAACTTGATCATTGTTTGGTATCCATAACATACGGTATGTGATTTTACGAATTATCACGATTGCGCTAGTTGGAAGTTGTCTAACAAACTGGACAATAATCGGTTTCTTTTCGATTTTCTTTTTGAGCATCAAACCGCACGTATTGATTTTGTTCAAGACTCAGACCTGATGAACATATTGTGAAAGTGAAACGACCAGTTTCATACAGTCTCCGTAATGTCCGGAGTTCGCTATAACCTTGTGACAGTGTTGCAACCAAGGGGAAATCGGGAAGTCTCCCAGTCATGACTCGTAAAAGTTGCAGTGACAGAAATTTCGTTATTTTTTGTTTTTTGCTGGTTTAAAAGTAAGTGCAAGAAATCTTTGTTACTTTGCAACCTTCAGAAAATAGAGGATTGCAGTCTGCATTACTCCCATCAGTCAGTGCGTTAGTATTCAGAAATCTTTGAAACCAACCCGTAGCTTGCGTAAGAATTGTTTTGTGTTTCATAAATCTCTTCGTCAAAGATTATGGTCCTAAATTGTTCAGTATTTCTGAAGTGAAGTTTCGGTTTATTGACTTCTTTGTCGGAACAAACGCACAGAACTGCTCGGTGATGCCAATCGCGGTTGAAGTCATAAGTATGCGGCAAACATACTTGCGACACCGTCCACCCTGTCCCGATAAGAAAAGTGATAGCGCGATACATTGCCTCTCCTTTTCCGGTGAAGTGATTACTGCATGCCTGCGCTTGCAGTAGACTCAGTGCAAGGCCTTTTATACAAATATGCCCGCTGCAAATGCTTTCACGTGGTGCCCCTGATATCGCAGAAAGTTGTTGTGCAGTTGGCGCGACTGGTTTGTCCAACGGTATAATTTGGGCAGTTACTACCGCGAAATGCTCGAAATTAATCTAATTGGGACAGCGCAGAGTGTTTCTACTCTGGGGCACTTGAAAGCCACGCGTAAACGGTAATCTTACTGTTGTAAGCAATGATTGGAAACTGGAACATTACTCAAAGGAAAGAGTGCGAACTGGTCGAGGAAGCCAAACAATATTCCCTGGATGTGGTTGGCATTTCATCGAATAAGCGTCGTGGCTCGAACACTGTTGAGCTGGACGATGGGTGGAAACTCTTCTGCCCATCGTCTCGTGAAATTCCTAAAGCATTGAAAAAGTTCTTAAATGAAACTCGTAAAGCCCTGAATAAAACTCGTGAAATTCGTTCAGTCCTGAAAAAGCCTTTAAATGAAACTCGTAAAGCTCTGAATAAAACTCGTGAAGTTCGTAAAGCTCTGAATGACGAGCTACTTATCCGAACATAAGAGATCTCAGCTGCAGTGTTTCGGCCATATGACCAGAATATCCCAGGAAAGATTGGCGAGCGAAGTCCTGTTGGCTGCACCTACGGAAAAGCGGCCCAGAGGTAGTCAAGGAACAGGTGGCGTAATCACATATCCGACCTTGCTTGGTGCCGCTTTGATGCGAAGTCAGCAGAATTATCAGAGATGGCTGAAAACCGTGAGATATTTCGAGTCCTCCCAGCGCTGATGTCCCCGCGACTCACCCAGAGGAAAAACGGGTCTGAAAATGAATTAATGAGTACCTAAAAGATCGTATGTTGTCTTCACTACCCGTTGGGCGTTTTTCAGGGTAGTCGAACTTCCCCCGAGGAACACGAAGCCAAGGACAACCGATCATCGTCTCGCGGCTTGATCTCTGGGTCAGCCCCCAAAGGTATTTAAACCGTACACTTCTGCTTTGATTCAAATGTAATGTTATGTGTAGGCAGTAGATGTACTTCAGTCTGTCTTTTTCCGGTCATAGACCGAATTTTTAAGTCAATTTGGTCATAACGTCAGAAAATGCAGACTAGTGAATACAGTTGCGGCGAATGTTAATACTATTACGGGACAAATGAACGAAATGTCTCAGCGAAAAAAAACTTCAGTTCGGTTATCTGTGTGGTTACGATGGTATTTTTGCTATGGAACGCGTGGTTTTCTACGATTGTGTACCATCAGCTGCATTTGTTGAACAATCTGATCATATAGCGCTAAGATGATTACGGTTTGTTTTTGCTGTCGTGAACTAGTTGCTGTCAAAACTAAAATTAACACTTCCCACTTTACATAGTGGTAGAACATTGAACTGTTTGTACATTTGAACTTATCGTGGTACGCGCTTTTTCGCGGTTGCAAAAAGGTGATGATTTAATCGGAAGCTCAACCTTTATTTCAAAACATAAAAGGTAAATTCTGCACGGTAATTGAATGATGTTGCATTATTCAAATTAAATTTCTGTCTCAACCTTTGTTGCCATTCTAAGCAATTTAGAGCGAAGGCGTTCAACTGTTTAAATATATGCAGCCACTGTAATGCATCGTTTACGGCCTGAACAATGGACTCCGACTCATCACTGGATTGTGTTGTGACTTCTTCTGGTATTTGTAAAAAAAACAGTTTTTACCAACAATGCATTTATCGCTCTACTTTTGGCATTTGAACAGCGAGGAAAAGTTGCGGATATTTTTATGCCAGTAAAGCAGATGTTCTTGATTAAATCATATGAACTTGTGTCTGATAACTGCCTGCAGTGGAACTCTGGTCATTTCAGCAAGTAGACAATCCACGCACGAGCAATGCCTGTGACATTAATATTAATTGTGCGGCAGTGCTATTGTCTGGTCGTGTTTAAAGTTTAAGGTTGAGCAGTGTTATGCAATTCGTCGCCAACCTATAGCAAAGTTTGAAATTGCACGACCAACTAATGAGTGCGCTGCATAAGATATACTCTGCACTCAATTAAACGAAAGGTTCAAGGCAATGCTTGATATAATTTGTACCTTGAAGGAAAAGATAAAAGCAACGCAACGGAATAAGAAACAAGTTCAAATCTCCAACCTTACTCATTCGGATCCCGAGAGTCGAGTCAGTTGGGAGCATGAGAAAAATGTAAATTATGGGTGTAGGAGAAGTCGAATGAGAAATTGCATGAAAAGCTTTTCAAGTGCGCGAACATGTTTGTCAGTTCCACCGCAACATCGTTATACGATGTTAACCTTACGATTGAACCTTAATGTGATGTTAGGTGTTCGTTCGTAGGGACCTGTGTAGAGAACCTATGTGGAGGTCGTGGTCGCTTGCGGTGCCGATTAGTCGGTCGATTACGTTTCCACAGAGATCCCCACTAGTTGAGGTGTCAACCTAGTTGTTACAGAGCACAGGTCAGTCCCCCAACTAAGTAACCTGACGTCTTGAAGTTGCCAAAGCCAGGCGAAATAGAAGGCTCTCACCACTTTGTCCGCAAGTAACTCTCCAGTAGCACTCTAAGTTGACTGCTTCTTTCGATTGTATTCAGATATACAACAAAACCACCATTACACCCGAGCGTGAAGTCAAAACACGTAACGTTAAGCGCTTTGATGAAAAAGTAGAATGACGACGGACAAAAGAGTTGGGTGTTCGCATGCGCCACAGGAAAAAGCGACCAGCTGCGGTTATGTCATTTTGCAGGCTATCGTGTCAACTGTTGGTCTGTTCGCATACAAGTACATTGCGTTGAATCACGAATGGAATATTACTGGGAATTACGTAGTAAGAATGCACAAAACATTAAAGCACTAATGTATCCACTATACGTTAACAGAAAAAGTGACTCAAGCAAGGCATGAAAGTTGCCTCTTGTTTGAATGCAGAAAATTAAAACTGCAACACTGTAAAACGCTTTTAGACAGTTTAGCTCTTACACCGGGGTAATTCAAGTTTTACTTTAGATAAGCAAGCGTGACAGAGTCATCGCAGTCACAAGTGATGTTTTGTACTACAAAACTTAAATCGATGAAATTCTGCACTTTGCATTGGTCTTGCGATTTCCGGTGTTTTTTAAATCGTGGTTGCATACGAAAAGCAATAAGTAGGATCAGGTTTTTTTTAAAGGTGTTTTAGGGACCCGGTTCAGGTCCCTAGAATTGAAAATCGGGTCCTTACAATAAGAGAAAATCATTATCGGGTCCCTAGAATCAAAGAAAATCGGGTTTCTGTAATCAGAGAAATCGGGTCCCTACAGGTTCACATCGGGTACCTAACATTTTCCTTTAAAAAAAAACGGAGTAGGACATTTTTTGTTTGTAAGCCGTATGTCGTATTATGCAAGTTGTCAAGCGTACAGGGATGGAAAATTTATTGTCTCCTTGGTTGGCTTTCAACTTGTCGATTAAATGTGTACTAATCAGGGTTGAAAAAAAAACGTTTTTTTTTCAAAAAAAAACAACCCACCTGTTTTTTTTAAAAAACGTGTTTTTGGGTTTTTTAAAAAGAAACAATATGTTGTTCTTTTTTCAAAGAACACACAAAACCCCATTCTGAATTTTTTTTGTTTCATCATGCAATATCACTATTTTCAGAACTACACAATAATAACTTGTTATAACTGTTATGCCGTTCAAAATTGAGGGTAAAGAAATGTACACCGTCTTTGTTGTCGCAAAGTGTTGTCGGTCAGTTCATTCCTAAGTGGTAAGGCTTGGCAAGCATGCGCATAGCCAACAAAGAAAAACCACTCCCCCAAACTCTGTAGTTTCACATCAAGTTTATGTGCATGCCTTGCTAGTTCAGCATCCAAACTAAAGAGTGTATTCTTCAATATATGGTTTGGTATGGTCCAAAATCAGAAAAAGTTTAGATGCAGAGAAGGCAGAAAAATTGGTTAAAACATACCGATTGTGCAGAGCTGAAGAAGAAAACCTTTCAAATTTACTCCAGGCCTGCTCAACCTGTTAGTGTTGCGGGCCACTTTCGCATGAGGAAATTTATTGCGGGCCACACACATTTTTGTGACGTAACAAATCCCTCGATTTTGATAAGTTATATGCGATAACACGAGGTGATAATGAGTCCTATAGTTGCACGCAGTGTTGTCAGCTTGTATGGATGTAAACCAAATCTAAAAAAATTGACATATTTTCGAAGCGTTTGTTATACAAGTTTTTCGTGGTAGGCTCATAACAGAAGCAACAGGTATAATTTTTGTGTGTTTTGATGACAAATATACTTGAACCTATGAGCGTATGAAAAAATACTAAAAATTTAAAAAGTCTACTTACGAACTTTATATCGCGGGCCACTTAAAACAACCTCCGGGCCGCGGGTTGGGCAACCTTGATTTACTCAAATTGATTGATTGATTCTTTTTTTTCAAATCCTTCAAATTTCTTTGCTGTACGTTTTTTCTTATTAAAAAAAAATTACTGTTAACTGTATAAGTGTCCTGCTTATATATTTTTTACTTGAGTAGATTTTTCGAAGAAAAAATGAAGAGTGGGTTTTATTAGGTTTTTGTGAGTTGGCTTTTTTAAGCCCACTTGTGGGGGTGGTGAGTGGGGTCGTTTTCTTTACAACAACCCTGGTAGTAATTGTTGTCATGTCATCACAAAATATGCGGAGTCTTTTTCATTGAAACTTGTAGAATTTCCTTTGCGTCGTCGTCGTTTGAGCTCGGTAACAATGCTTGCACGAAATACGGTTCAGTTCAAAGTCCATTTCTTGTTTCGGAGTGTCACGAGTGGTCAGCCAAAACTGAAAAATTTGTGATAGGTTTCAGTGTTCCTATGCATTTTTTGCCAGATGGGGGAGTGTCAAGCCGACACATCTCCAGAAATGAACGAGAACGAGAAAGAAAGGTCAGTGCGAGGTTGCATCGAGGCTCTGGTGCTGTTCCTCAAGATTTCTCGACCAGGCCGCAACAGCAGGTACGAAGTACTAAAATTGGTAGTTGGACACATACTTTAAAAAGTTTTTTGCAAAGTTCAAATTTTATGAATGAACGCAAGCAGAAAAAGCACACCTTGTGGCAAATTGTAATTTTTAATGGTTTTCGTAAAAGTGGTAACTTACTTCTCGGGTTGCCTCCTTTTTGACATAACGGACAATCCTTTCACGCAAACGGCGCTACCTTACGCCATTGTGACACGATTGTGATGTCACACAAGAAATGTTGAAGGATTGCGTAAATATTGATCATGTAGAACGAGGATCAACATTTTGCCGGTCCTATTGCTCTATACAAAATCTAGTTACAAAGTGTATTTAGTGCAGCTTAAGCTAATTGACAAGATTTTGCAGATCGGTACCACAAGCTGGCGACGAGAAGGCAGTTCGATGCCTTTGCAAGATGACCCTGCGCGCGGCGGGATCGTTCGGAACCAAAAGTAGTTACAGCCCCACAGTGCGACACCTTTAATCTCCGCCGACAGGAGGCAACATCACCCTGAACCCAGCAGTTGGCTCCGGCTTGCGGCTCAAGCCTACGCAGTAGTGCGACCGGTCTCACCATCGTGTTAAAGGATTAAGTCTCCCGTGATTGTTTGTACGACCTTGCGTTTTCCGCGTAGTTCATATTGCCTAGCTACCTTGTAAATGTAACACTTTCCGAAGCTTTTATTGTACTGTCTGATGTGCGTTATTTTATTACGGCGACTGTATTTCTTGAAATACTGTTTTTCTTTCTACATAAAATGTGATACTCGTGATCGGGTTTGACAGAATGAACATGTGTTGGACAGGTCGGTACCAGTCGAAATGTGAAGTACGCGAGAACCCACACTTCATGAATCTTTGACCCAGTTTTCAGGTGGTAACGATTTTTGCCGCAAAAGTTCCCGTTACGGTCAGTTTGGTGACTTTTCATGACCCTGGAATTTCTTTGCGTGGACTCGCCAAGTGGAGCATGAATTAATCTCGTAAAATTTTGAGGAACCGTTTCAGTGTCGCAGACAATTGTGGTAAAAAGTTGTCACAGCCGGCGTGTAGCAGCGCGGTGGCTGCTACATGCGGCGCGCTAAGCATAACATCCCTAGTAGCACGAAAGCTACTGGGAACTTCCTTTAGCCTAGTGCGTAAGTGCGCAGGCAATGGTGGAGATGCGGGGCACGACGTGGCAGGGAGTTCGAAACTGCGTCGTGCGCAAAAGCTAACGGTCCTCGTAGGAGGCTTCGCCTGTGAGAGCACTCGGAGCGCGGCTCCCGCTTAAAGAGAGAAGGGGGAGTGATGTAGCAGCGCGGTGGCTGCTACATGCGACG
>JGI24021J15306_10007457_pt1 | contig 13326 bp, 9 predicted proteins | sample Ectturendosymbi1_FD_15306 | JGI IMG/M metagenome (IMG submission 15306) | reverse complement strand
CGCGTGCGACAATCGCGGTCGCTTCATTCCGTTCGCCTACATCGACGCAGAGGGGAACTTCGCCACCCCGACACCGCCAGGGCGCCCGCCGGGAGAACTGAATAAGCTGCTGGAGCGGATACGCTACATGCCCCCTTGCCCGAAAGCCCAGAAGCTTGCCAGCGACAGGGCGGACTATTGGCGCATTGTTCGCGACGGTACCGCGGTGGATGATCATCGACAAATAACCGTTTACTTGAGCGAACATCCCGTCGTGAAAGACTGCGTCGGAGGGGACGATTCGTTGTGCATGTACATTGGTGGCGACGTCGGACCTGACAAGCATTTGTATCCGTTTGGATTTTACACCGACGACGGTTTTTTTGTGGCAGGTCAGCGTTACAACGTTTGCATTTAGCGCCATTTATTCAGTGCCAATAATCCGCGTAGTAATAAAATTTGAAAGTTTTAATCAACAATGCTGCTGACGGAAGTCGACTTAATACCAATAATGCAACAAGTGCTGCTTGCATTTGATTATAATTACAATATCTTCTACGAATTCCTTACCCTGCATCGCATATTTAAGGTGCAGCAGTAATAAATATGGAAAATAAACAGGTGTTTATGTGCCTGATGAATGGCTACAAAGGTTGCATTACAAAATATGTGCAAAATATGTGACGCCGTGTGGGAGAAAGAACCAACTCATTCATCTTTTCCCAAACCTAACGCATTCTTGTCAGTTACAGCGTCTGATGCTCTCGTTAAAATCTATCAAAGTGCGTGTGCTTTCCTTTGTCAGGAGGACCACCTGTTTGTTCGTACGTTCGTCCGAAGAAATACGGAGGGGTCTCGGTGGAAAAACCGATTTGGCAAATTCCAGCCTATAAGCGGCGTAATCGATCGAAAGAGAAGTCACCAATAAGCGGCACTGCCACTACGGTTACCTCTCCTGGGCAATCGCGAGAAAAAACTGACCTTACCACAAAAGAAAAATCAAATAACGTGCAACAAGCACTTCCTTTCTTGTCGAGTGATAAGGTATGGCGCGTTTGCTTTCTGCATGCTTATGAAATTCAACTCAGTTTGGCTTAGAAATGAAGATGTACAGTGGGCGAGTGGAGAGCAGTTGTAGATTCGCAGTCTTCCGCATATAATTTAAAGCAATTCTGATCACTAAGAAGCGTACACTGAGCACTGACGTAAACACTAAAATTGACGCTGGAAGATTGCAGTCTAAACAACTTCGTTTTTTATAATGACGTTGATAGTTATTTTCGTTGGTATTTTCCATCATGAAACATCAGTGTCGCGCCATTTTGAGTTAATTTAAAAGAAATTTAAAATGTTTCAAAAGTTAAGAACGCATCACGTCTTGAGTTAAATTTGATTGCCATGCTACATGAAACCGCCAACCAGTTTTGGAAGACATTGTCTGCAAGCATGGCAATGTCAATTTTTTCAAAAAGTCTGGAAAAAAATAAACAAAGAGCAAGAGTTTTTTATTCGCAAAACTTTCTTTTAGAAGAATCGGTGTTTCGCCGGATCGTCCCCAAAAAAGGTAGGATCTTCAAACCAGTACTATCCAAAGCACGTTTCCAGATTTTGGTCAGGATAGGCACGAAATTGCGGATTTTACACAAAACTGGACCTCTTTCCAGACTCATTTTGCGATTCCGATGCTGAAGATACTCTACTTTAGATTTTCTGAGTTCCGAAAAATTGTTCACAGAATATGATGAAAAGAACAAGGCTTTTCGTGCCAGTTTGTGACATTCTAAAACATTCTCTTTTTGCAGCGGAAGAAATATTCGAAAAGGAGCAATGCTCCCCGTCGTTTGGGAGACACAACAGTAACAATGCCCGACACCCCTCCGCGGGAGTGTGCAACGAAGCCCGACACCCCTCCTTCGCGGGGGTGTGCAACAAAGCCCAGCACCCCTCCGTCACGCCGCACTCCGACACAGCGGCGGAACATGAGTTCGGGCGAACGGATATACAATAAGTGAGGGCGACGAACGAGACTGTTGCTCGTGCTTTCAAATGGAAAAATATATAAAAGCTGTGCTATTCATTGCGCTAGGTTAACTTTTTTGACTGCTAAACTGCATAACTGAACTGTTGTTATTTTCTTAAACTGCGCGTAAGCCTGCTGTTTAGAGTGCCAGTGGCTGGAATGGTCATTATAACGACTGAAGTCAGCATATTTAATCACCTTCAACACTTCTGAGTTCTGACTGTTATATTTATTTCTTCTTTGCTTTTAAGTTTAGGGATGTTTTCTGTCTCCAGCCTGTGTGAGCTTCAGTTTTCTTTTGTTTATCGTTCAGTCGAAATGCATTCAGATGCCAATGGATCCTGACTGTGTGATTATAAATTGCAAAGCCTATTTTAAAACAGTTTCACACTTCAAAGCAAACTCTTCTGTTTCAACGTAAGTTCGTTGCTGCACAAATGTCGCTTGCTGCCAGTAACCTTCGTAACCTCTTCTTATCAACCTTTCACAAGGTGGGAATGGCAGAATTCAGTTACTCAACAATTCGGTCCTCCTTAAAACTGTTCAAGGTATTTGTAGTTTTCCGTTTTCGAAGTCTTTCGTGAGCTTTCCGTTCCTCAAGCAAAAGCAAATGGGCGAAATAACTGCTTCGTTAAAGAGTGAAAGCTTTTCACGAATATTTGTTTCGCAGAAAAACGGAAGACCTCTCAAAAGCTCCCAGCGTTGTGTTTGTGCACGAAACGGATACGGATGAGTTGGCAAAGCTCACTTCATCTCGATCGCTGGCTTCAAAGCAAAACTCTGACGGAGCTGTAAATCCAGCCGTTTGGAACAAAACAGGCAAACCACCTCTGAAACCTAGCCCTCTCGTTGGAGCTGTGTTTGGTAAGGAAATGGCTGATAAGATTTTATGTAAAAAGACATTTTAAGCAACACCAGTCATTGTTATAATGCTATCGGTTCCTATTACGTGTGCGTGAAAGGAATAACATCTCATAGTCGTCTTTCAGCAAACGTATGGTTTGTAGTGGAAATGTAGGTCGCTACATTATCCGTGTTCGCTTTACCTGTTACATTCTGACCAGTATATAGTTGCGACAAAACTGCGCTAGAAAAGCAGGTCATACAAAGAACAACAGTCACTTGCGGCACTCGAAATCGTTCAACATCGTTTCACCACGTTGAACACAAACGTCGTTGGAGTGCGAAAATTCACGCAGGTATTTTTGGCGTGAATTTTGAAGAAAATTGGTCTGCACCACTGTAAGGACCTGGATTTACAATTACTGTACTATCCTTTATCAGCATTCTTGCGCAGGAATGACGAAAGCTGATGACGTCGCAGGCACCTCTCAATCTAACCCATTAGATGTTGTATCCGGAACGTCCTTCGATTCTATGAAGAGCGCAGACAGCTATTATGATTCCGATAGTACCAGAAAACCAAGCATCGAATCAGCACCAATGGTAACTTTCTTTGCAGCTTTTAATATCCCATCTAATAACAAAATTGTCATTAAATCAGTTTTAAACCCAGGCCCGTAGCCACAGGGGGAGGCATTCAGGGGCATTGCCCCCTAAATTTTTATTGTGCCACTTCAAAGTTTGTTGTGCCCAGAAAAATCTATTTCAAACTTATAATAAAATCAAAAATTTTGCCCCCATAAAAATTTGTTTTTCCCCCAAACCTTAAAACCTGGCTACGGGCCTGTATTCACCCAGGCCATCAGTGCACGCGGCTTCAAATGCGCGAAAATCGCGTTGTAGCTTAGGAGATATGTGCTTTTCAACAGCTAAGCGATAAAGCAACCAGTTAAAGCGACGCTGAACAAATCTCAGCTGCTTGTACTTAAAATGATTCCTGAAAAGGTACTACATAAAGCTCTTTTTTAAGTCTTATCCGCAAAAATACATTTTACACTTGACTAGAAGTTTGTCGCACGTTGCGTCAAAATTTGCCCCGCATGTCCATCGAAGAAGCAGTCCTGTCAAAAAGGGGCCAAGGCTTAAGGAAGTCAGTTTTGACCGGCGGAGAACTGACTGGGAACTTCTTTACAGTTTGCTCACGTCATCAGCAGGCTCAAAGCAGCGGGGTGAACGTGGAAGATGTGATCGCCACTCAGGCAACGCCATTCAACCTCCCACCACCTCCTGATCCGGTCAAAACCGGTCCTGACAAGATTAAACCGGACAGCAAGAGTACTCCTCGCAGATCTCGGCGAAAATTGTCCAAGGCCGAGAAAAAACAACGACGCTCTTTGGAAAATTCTCGAAGGTCGGTAGACAGTCGATCAAGCGTGGAGAGTGTACCAAAAGCGCGGAAAAAAAGCAAGGAAATTCCAGAAAAGGTGTGAATTTTGTATTTTTTGCGATTCGTAGATGACTTGGGGGACAAGACGATTTGACTACATGAGCTTTCTGAGTCAGCCAAGGTATTCGGCTGGGTCTAGAACGAGTTTCGACGATCCTTATCTGGAACTCGGCCCTTAAAACTGTTAGCTTGTAGAAAGTTTAATTTTCTCCACATCGTTTTAACGAGCTTCAACTTAACTTTATTCAGCCTTCGCCTCTTTTGCCCGACTCGAGAAAAGGCAGCAACGACACTAACGCCGATTCTTCTAGTCATCAGACAGCGGCAACGGAGACAGACTTGCTAGAAAGTGCCGACAAGTCGGCATACGATGCGCACAAAAACTCTTTTAGCCTTCCTATCTTAGACGGAAAGCTCAACGTCACAGACACCTACCGCTTCTCCTACTTTGCAGTGCCAGGTGAGCGAAGAGTTAATCGCTTTTCTTTTTATTCGCTGACAACACAATGACCGCATGCGACGCGACAACCGTGCAGGTGACTTGGTCGATACTCTTACGTCTAGCATTGTGAGCATTAATAACAAATTTAGGCCCCAAGTCAATAAATCGGATAATATGATATTAACCATCATGCAGCAGAAGATAGCAACAACTGGCTCCCATATAGTGCTCTGCGTTTTGCGCGTCAAACTCTAACCGACATTGTTTGTAAACCCAAAAACCGAAGAAGAAGAAGAAGCAGTTCCATTTATATCAGTGGGTCTTGCTGGAGGTACTAAACCCGCATGTTTCATCTGTGCATTCACCGAACGCTTCGCAGTCGGAAAAATAAGATAATATTTCTTCAAAACATAGGTATAAATTTTACCAACGCGCAAAATGAACCATGCATCGAACCTTTGCCGGACCTCTGAGACTGGCTCACCAAATCCATGGGCTCGATCGAATCTCGGTTTAGAACCACTGGTCTACATGCAATCATTCTTCTTAATTAAACGAAATAGCTCTGCACTAGATTTGAAGTTGTTACTCAAACCAATACGTTCGTAGAAAAAATACATTCATCATAATGGCGCAGTTGCCCAGGAAGCAATCGCTTTTTGGCAGGGAATGATTTTCACTGAATGAAAATTTTCAATGCAGCGGAAAAGGTAATTCTACAGTATTTGGAGAAACTTCTGGCGGCGACAGCAGCTGTATGTACCACGCCAAGTTCAACCGCTAATCTCATGTTTTTTACCATTACAACAAGTACCCTTGCATCCAGTATTAGACTATACGACATTTTTCCACAGACTTCTGTTCAAAAACACTTCCTAAAAAATAAGGAAAACGCAGTCGCAGGAGAAAGTTTCTTTTATTATGATTATAAATATTTTTCCAACATGCGATCAAAATTCGAAATCATGTGCTCTGGCCGATGCAGGTCACCTGAAGGAATATCACCAGAAGATCGAGAGGGGAGAACTGCAACTGCCTTCGGTCTCAGCAAAGTACGACAAGGAGGTCAAGGAAGATATAGAGGAGCGCAAGCGCCGCCGAAGAGACAAGAGCGATCTGTTCCGCAGGATAAAAATGCTGGAGGAGATGGACAGCGACTGACACCCCCCACAATGACATTCCAACACTGAAGCGAATTTGGGCGTTTGTGCGCGTCTGCTCGAGCTGCCATTCCAAGATTTCTGACGTGCTGACATGATATGTTTCGCTATACAGTGTTTTTAAAAAGTTCCATACTGTTACGGTTGACTTTATATAAGTGCTGGACAGCATTGATCCGTTTTTAGGTAAAGGTAAAACTGTGTTGCTGGGTTGAGTTCAAGCACGAACTGTGCAATCATAGTTACGGTTTGCAGCAGCTCAAGAGATGGCATCAGCGAATGAAAGTTATATTAATGTGGCTCAATCTCAAACGTTCGTTCATTTTAGGACACAAGTCACGTTCCAGTGCGTCACCAAACTGAGAATCTAATCATGAATAGAATATTTTCAGGTTGCCCGAAACCTGTGAAAAAGATGCTCGGCTTTTCAACAAGGCGAGTAACCAGTTTACAAAAGTTATCAGTGGTTTTTAAAAAATTCAACTGCTATAGCCACAAATGCTACAAGCGTTAAATGTTTTTTCACTCATATCTACGGCTTATTTACTTTCAGTTTATCACATATTCCTTGAACTTTGAATAGTCTGACGACTTCCTTGAAAAAAGAAGTAAAAACAAAAACACGTTTGCCCCGTCAAAAGATTTAAGGTTTTCATTAAAATCTGTTTTAATAAGGTGTAGAACTTTCAACCTCTCGAAAACACCACCCGCCAACGCAATCACAATTCAAGTTGTGCACTGCTTGATAATCAACAGCACTGTTTTTCAAACAACGACGATTCAAACGATATTAAAGATTTCCAAAATGGTTCTTGAAGAATCAGTAAGGTATACAAGTACAAACGAGCAATTTTTTCCACACTGTAAAATACGTGTATTCAATACAATTATTAACATACCAGGTTAAAATAGAAGCCAGTGATGAAAGCATTATTTTTTAAGTAGCAATTGCATTTGTTTCGTAATTAAAATTGCAGCACATTGCTTCTCAAAACGTCAGCCGATATTCAATTGTTTTGTTGTCAGCCACAATCGCCGTCCATCACGCGTACAACTTTGTCTGGACCAGTTTCGTATATTACTACTCACCCGACACCTCACATTGCACCAGGTTGACTGGTTAATGATCGGCTTGTTGCCGGTATAGCAAAAGTAAACAAGTTGTGTGCAGCTTCTATAGACTAACCACACTAGCTTTAAGTACAAGTAAGAGATGCGAAAAAAATCACTCAGGAAAACCGAAGTTTGCGCTAATTAATTGATACCTTCCCACAACCCTTCAGTGAAAAATCCATTGCGTGATGATAAAGTTAGCGCGATAAAGCCAGAATGACCTCTGGTCATGCACGGTATAATTGACCGGGCATTTACCAGTTCGGTAATTAGGACATGACAGCAGAGTCATCCATGAGCCAGTAGTGTCTGGCTCTTTGCTGTGGAAGGGTTCCTTTTAATAGATACTGTCTATAAACCGTCTTTGTGAAAATCTATCCGAGTGTGCGATGCCGATCTCAAAAGGAACTACTGTATTTGCCACCAGGAGCGCAGACAGGAGGTCGAAAGGCGCGTTCGTGCCCCCCAAATTTTGGGCGGCAATCATTGAGCCTATGAGCAAAACTTGTCATGAACTCGAAAAGCCGATTTTTTATTCGGTTTGACAATTGCCATCCACGAAATTATTTTTCTGGTTGCGCGCCTGTTTGCAACTTATCTTGCAACCTCAATAATTTTATTGATCTGTCCTACAGGAATCGCTTTCCCTGAATATCTACAAGTTACATACACTGCCAAAACACTTCGCAAGTAAACATTATTCAACCTCAAAACTCTTGACAATTGCAAACAAACTTTACGTGCACTTAAAGAGCGTTTGGCTTAGCACTTGTTCAGTTACCTCTGCTAGTGATTATAACAGAGTTTAAAAATACCCTAAAATAAGTCTCACACCTACGGCAGTGCTATCGTGCTGTAGTTGAATGCTTCGACAACTGTGAAATAACTTAAATTCGTAATATCATATTTTTGATCACAACCCAAGTTATGCTGCCTTCGTTGTCATTACTGTGAAATCCTTACCAGAAACAGTGGTCAGCAATGCCTGTTTTTGTAACAATGTATCCCCACACTTCTTTCATAGCCACACGTGTGTCTTTAACGATCAGCCATCTGCAGTAAACCGTAGCATAAAACGGTTTCTGATTGAAGAGAAGACATCTCTAACCCGTTTCAACTTTCCACATCTTCAATGAGCGTTCACGAGAGCCGGTTATGACGTACTCATCGTCACTGGTGAAAGCAGCGCACGTGACTCCAGCATCCAATAGTGAAGTAAATTTGATTTCGCGATGAAGCTTCCAAGTACCGTCCTATTAAGCAAAAGACGCCAGTGACAAATGTCGTAGAACGCCGAATGCTCGTGTGGTGATCACAAGCAAAGCTTTACCTAATTTTTCAATTACCATAAGTGCGCACCGGCAGAATCGTAGACAAAGTCAGCATGTTCTCAGTTCATGACATATTGAGGAAATGTGTCTCATCTTATTCAAGTTGGTTTGCTGCGTCTTTGCAATTTTTGCGTAAAATTTAATTGACAATGCATTTTACTTTAAGCTATGTGTCTATATGTTAGTGGAAAAATCAAACATATAACCAAATAGAAAACAAAGCCAGTCACTTAAATCTCAAAATAATCAAAACCAATTGTAATATAGCACTACATAACGTAAAATGATCTATGCTTTGCATTTAAAATGTTATCAAACCTTGCCTACTTTCAAGCCCCTAACGATCAAGCTCTACGAACGTTTAATTGAAACAATACATCATGGAACTTGATTTGTCTTTTCATGCACACCTCTTAAAAAGAAGTTTGGTCAATACAGGGTATCTAGACATCTGTCTAGTAATCGCTTTTTGTCAGGGTGCAAAGACACCTTCCTAGATATCTAGATACTACATTTGGTAGGGTCTAGTCCAGACACAATTTTTGTTTGGAAAACACTGACCCGGTGATATCTACATAACCAGTCTAGATATCTATGAGTCAATGTTTTCCAAACAAAGGCTAGATACAACAAGATTAGAGTGCATAGTGATCGCTGGCATTAGTATAGGTATGTGCATTACGGCAGGCTTTTACTTGCAGTGTGGATATAGTACAGACGTGTTTTAATACAGACGTGTTTTTTAATAATTCCTCCGCTATATTTCGCTCCAGCGTATGAACACCAGTGACATAAAAAGTGCGACAGACAAAGTGATTTAATCGAGATATCTGCCATTTAGGCAGGTTCTATTCGCTGCGGACATCAACGAAACACACTAGAATAAAATAAAATCGAACAAAATGAAGCAATTGCAACACTTGCGTCGTCCAAAATAACACATTAATTACTCAAAATGTATGCGGGTTGCCATGTCAGCGCCAAAAATATTCTGACGAAAACCCACCTACCTTCAGTTTCCACAATCGCCGTGTTTGTCCCGTCGAGCCGGAGAAAAGTACGTTCTGGCTGTAATTCAATGCTAAAAAGGATAACGGACTGCCGTGAGACGAAAGTTCACAAAGCAATGAGTTGTTCCACTGGTTCCCATCTTCATCGTTACACGTCAGACGGATTACGTATATCAAGCAGGCGTCAGTGCCAACGAATGCGTGTGCATTACCCATAATAGAATTGCTCAGACGTAAAGCAGTAACGTTACCTTTTACGTCAAAGTCGCTCAAGGTCACGTCAGCTTCTTTTTGCAAAGTCGTCGAGGACAGCAACGTCAGCGATTGATGTTCGTTGTGAGAATCACGTGACGACATCAGAACGTGCTGATCGTCGTTGCTTATAGAAAAAGTCGTCAATGTTGTTTGCGACTGGTACTGCTTAGCCAAGTCATTCGCTGGTACTTCTGGCTGACGCAGCCGATTTGCTAGCTTGGAAAGAGCGCCCTCAGCAGTGCCGCAAAATATGAACCTGGAATTATTTGAAAACTTCAGATGCAATGCAGTGATACTACGGTCAGTGTCATCCGTATTCATCAAAGGAATGCTGGTTTTTCGGTCGAAATTATTTGACCGAATATCATGCACTTTGATATCGGCATCCACATGATCCAAATATGCAAGATAGTGACCGCACTGACTGATGGAAGTCGTCCCGATTTCCAGAGGGAAACTAGGCGGTTCTTGTACAGTTGTGTTTCGCTGAAGATTCCATAATTTTAAATAGAAAACCTGAAAAACAAAATTACTGAAGGACAATGCACGACGACTCCACTTTGCTTTCTTTTGAAAGTTTTTAGTCTTGTCCCATCACCTTTAGTAACTGGAAACTGTTGCCAAAAGGAAGATGTTCAATGCACTTTCGCGTTGTGAAATACAGAAGACTACTTACGCTTGCTTTCAAATTTTATAGCGTTTTGGTTTTCCTTAGCGTAACTTTCTCTACGGCAAAGCTAGAAAGTTGCCTTTGATTTATGTGACTTCCTACCTTTAAATCAAATATACAGAGAATTCTTAATACTTTACTCTGTGTTCAGCAAAATAGCTTATATTTACTAAGACACTCTTATTTCTACAATTTTTTTCTAAAACCAACAAGACTGTTTCAAACGTTATAATTACATCCAAGGATGCAGTGACAACGATGCTGTTCTGAACAGAAACCCAATCAACGCCAGCTCCCATCCCTTTAATCACTGTGCTCGGTTTCTCGGCCACGGAAATGTCGTCGAACGGCCACACAGAAATCTCCTCATCGTGGCTTCCAATGATTAGATTCTCTCCGTTTTTGTCAAATGCTGCTGACGCCACTTTGTCTCGATGATGACGCAGCTTGCCGAGACACTGCTCTCAATAAATGCATCTGCTTTAAACTTTCAGTGCTTGACAATGAATTGACCAAAATCAGAGTGCTTCACAAAAAAACAAACATTTTCAAAACTTTACACAACTGAACACTGTCTTTGTTCGAAAATGTGGAATGCTATGGATTTTCTGTTACAAAAACCATCAAACATGCACGTTTTTTTATACTCATTAATTACATTTAATTCCATGAAATTGTATAGATGTCAACTTTCGCTGCGTTTTTGTAAAATTCAGCGTTTCCACCGTACAAAACAGCAGATGAACTGCAGCAGAAAAAATGTAAGAAATTCTTTGGTAATTTCAAATTCGCAATCGTCGATCTTAGACACGTACATTCCAAAATCAATGCATTGTTTACACAGACTACCTTAGATAATTCAGCTCCAGTCGAAAAAATCATAACCTCATCCATTGGTTGACAAAACTGCCCCCGTAGATATGCCACGCTCCATAACGGCCCCCGCGCCCATATATTAATGTATTCAGCGATTATAGACGTTTGGAAGCTTTGGAAAAAGCACTTTTGCCTTCACCTTCATGTCATCGTTTTGTATTCTCCAAAGAGTCGCTTCGTTCCTTTGCCCGACTGCAACAGTACTTCCGTCGGCTGACACGATCGCTGGGCCCGATATCGCTCCGCCGCAGGAATATTTTCTCAAATCCGACCCAGCAGCGCTTCTTACTTCAATTTCGCCATTCGCCCAGATGCTGACGAGTTTTCCTCCGCGCATGCGGTTAACGATCATCTTGCGCATTTTACACCCACTTGCTTCTGACGTTGGAGCGCGAAGTTCAGTGCTCTCGCCTGCGCATAATTGTAGTAACTTACTGTCACCTCATACACCGTCAGCTACTTGAAAATGTTTTGTTTGGCCATTCAATGTAGATTCATCGATGCGAAATTTGTTTTATGTAAGTTTCATATATCAAGCCCACTCGCTCCTAAGGATGGCTGCACCTCATTGCTTTGATTTTTTGCGAACACGTCGTGACACTGATGAACAAATGTAACCGCATGCCATTACCTAATAGGAAATTGTGTGCATGTCAAATCCCGCTTTTCGTTGCAACCCGATGGTTTGGTTAGCAGAGATTGCTAATTTTTCTACAAAACGCATAAAGAACTTCCATGTGTACCAAAGACCATGTTTATGATGAGCTTGTGCCTTTTAACTTAAAGGTGCAGATGCATAGTTGGGTCGCAGTTACACTACTAACGTATTTCAAAGTAGCTGCATGCCTGGAACGGCAGACGATTATCAAATGCGGGTGTTGTTTTTTTTCTGAGTAAATCCTGAGCTACGCTTTCTTATTGGACACTATTTAAGCCAGGGGTTCTCAGCCTTTTCAAGCATGTGGCCCATTTAATAAACAAATTGAAGGTGTGTGGCCCACCGACTGTACAACTTCTTCAATGCGACAAATTTTTGTACATCCACAGAGCAGAAACAAAACACTTAAAAGCAACATATACGTTCAATAACAAAACGTGCTCTGTAATCAATGCAAGTGCCGAGACTGCTTGTTAAAAAGCATGGATATTCGAAGCTAAAAACATGGCCATGCACAGATCAAGTCATCTTCCCTTTTAAGTCTGCTTCTAGATTTCGTTTTCATGGCAGCAAAAGCCGTCTGTCTGCCTTAAAATGCCTTCAGTAATTGCGCATTGTGCACAACGTGGCAGAGGTAGCATCGGATCAGGAGTCAAATCTGGCAGGATTCTGCGTTTTTTTCATGCCCGGAGCTGGAGTCATAACATGATGAAGTTTTGAAGAAGCGGACCCGGGGTCGCTATTTTCGGCAGCGACAAGAGTCTGCACGGTCTTTAAAAATGTCATTGCTTAAGTACAAACATTGCTTCATTTCGGTTGCGTCGATGGTGCCGGAGTGAACAGGCGTCGAAATATCAAATTTGAAAATATTTCGGACCTGGATTCGGGATCGAAAATTTTGGAAAAGGAGCGGAGTCGGAGTTTGAAAATGTAACTTCGGCCACCTTTGCAATGTGTCATAGGTTATGTGGAAATTTCCATGTGGCAGCAATTTCTAACGCATAATGACAAACGAGATCGTGACGCTTATATCTCAGGAGCTATACCCTACGTTTTCGATTTAAAGCAGTGGTTTTCAACCTGATGTCTCGACCCCTAGAGGGGTCGTGCACTACTTTTGGAGGGATCGTGAGGAGATATTCTATGTACACAAATGTATTACGTTTGCTTCATTCGAGATTTAGATAAGGGGCGTTGGGCTATAGTGGGTTGCTACAGCGGGTCGTCGTACAAAAATGGCTGAAAACCACTGATTTGAACGTTCAATTTGTTTCGTAAAACGCACTCAATTTCAATAACACCAAGCCGTGGCCCATCAAAAATTCTTCTGTGGCCCACATGTTGAGAAACCCTGATTTAAGCAGCACAGTTAAGTGAGGTTCGGTTAACTTAGGTGATGCTCTACTGAGGTTCTACAGCAGGGGTTCCCAACCTTTTTTGCTGCTCGTACCCCTTTATCAGGTCAGAGCATTCTTAGTACCCCCAAAAAAATTTTGAGATATATATTGCTCTATAAGAGATA
>JGI24021J15306_10007454_pt1 | contig 13328 bp, 9 predicted proteins | sample Ectturendosymbi1_FD_15306 | JGI IMG/M metagenome (IMG submission 15306) | reverse complement strand
AATGACAAGTTGATACAAACCAGATCTCACGTACGGAATGCAATAGCGAGTAGGGAACGGCAAGTCGTAATGCGAAAAGTTAAATCCACTATACTGCCAAGCAAAGCTGATATTCAATTTGAGGAATGTGACAACAGCCTACCGAATGTTCTGTCAATGTAGAGCATTTCCAACGCACGGATATGAATAAGTATCGTTATGCCGGAGAGGGCGGCCTCCGATATTTGGATGTACCAAGTCTCGCTCAAGATCCAATTTTCTCTTTGGCAGTTAAACTACAAACAAAAACAAACCGGTAAATAACTGTGAAGCCGAAGGATCTCAGATTTAATAACGAACTATTGTTGTTACTGAACGAAGCAAGGTTGTTCGCCCGGATTTTGTGTGAAATGCGGTTCATGAGGTTTTCATTTCAGCTTATCCCTTGCAATGTGCAAACTTCCACGAGGTAAATCGAACAACTGATTAGTCAAGGCAACCTATTAGAATGCCTGAAATTTTCAGGGTAACAAGGTGGTAATAGAAGTTTTATCAATTTCACTTTTCGTTACTGCTGCATTGAATTCGAATTGATTTCCGAAAACAAATCAACGGCAAGAAACATTTCTCGTCATGTTGAAAGAGTTGCCCTCCCCGGTAAACAATCGAAATTCAAAAAATACATTTTTAGTCGCCAAAGAAACGTTTAAAAAAATAAAAGTTCGAAACATGGCAACTCGTTAGATGGACTGCCAGTTTTTTGTCGTTGCAGCGTGTACGGCTGCGCATCAATTGAGAACCCTCAACTGCAGTATAATTTAAAGCTTAATAGCAGTCGTTCAAACCTGGCACAAAAAAATTTGTGATTCGGATCTCTCGAAATTTTTATTTTTTGCTAGAAAAATACAGTGAGAAGCGATAACACCGACTCTATTTCAATGGTTTCGATTCCTTAACGTGAAAAATTGATGTAAAATAGTGACGTGGCGCAAAAATGTTTTTTAGCTTACGAAGCTTGAGTTTCCAGACAACGGCGCTGGTTTCGAGCAGTCGGGCGCAGAATTTATGGATACGTCGACGATTTTGAGGATTATGACAAGAACGAAGAGGGACGTAGTCGCAAGGTCGTTCAGCCTCCAGATGTTTGTGAAATTTTGAAAGAAGTTGTCTTCGCGGATTTTCTTCAGCTGAAGCGAAAAACTAATAGTAAATGCTCTAAAATCCCAGGTACAGATTTACCGAAATTTTCAAAATGAAAATCAACGCTTTTCTTATCCCTGTTTCCCAAACAAGCGATAATTATAGTCATGCTTTAACCCAGAATGAGACCCTATAAGGCAACCACAATTTCCTTCTCATATTGAATGAGTCGGGCGCACACACCGATTCCAGCCATTTCGGAAACCTGAATTTATGCCGACACGAAGGCAGGCACCCAGCTACGTTCAAGTTGCGCACACCTCGCCTCGATCGTGGAGGCATGCTGGAGACCATTGTGAATTGCAGTGCAGCGCATTTCAGATCATGCCTGTTTCTCTGCACAGTTTTAACAGTTCTGTCCTTTTCTCCTCGCGATACTACTTTAGTTTGCGTATTTGACGCTATCATTTCACTGACCAGAGCGTTTTAGGTAGTGACACCGCACACAGTAAATTGAAACAACTCGATCTCTTTTCCAAAAAGGTGTGCAAGAAATTCCGCTTGTAGGTGTTGCGCGGCCTGACGCAACCGCGCTGACAAACCACACCCACTTCTGTAGAAGATGTAATTATTTCGCTGCGAATAAACTCAATGGTTTCCCGAACGTACGTACCAAGTGATGAGATATCCACAGCTCAGATATTTGGTCTTAGTTCATCAGAAAGCTGCCTGTTTCGAATGGCCAATTTTGGTCTATATGCGTAAGAACCGAAAACGTCAACAACAATGATTTTTATTTTTGGCCTTAACGCTAGTAGACTTGTCAATACAGACACAGTAAGGCCGGGAGGCGGCGAAAAGACACTCCAGCCACACCGTCTGCCACCACCCAAACGCTTGTTGTCAAACACCCCAACTAATGGTTCTCAAACTTTCATGAGCCGTGGCGCCCTTCTAAGTTTAACTGGCGAATAGTTAATATATTGTGACACTTGGGTTATGCAACAAAAAAACTTTAGCCTGGCGGCAAGCCTCTGAGAAATCTGCCTACTTCTCGCTTTCATCTTTCTGCGATGATTAAAACTTGCAAGTGTATGTATTTTTTGTGTTATGCAATATCACGGCAAAGCTACGTAGTGAAGGCCTCTGCTCGTGGCCCCCAAGGGGGGCGGAGGGCCCTGTTTGAGAAACCCTGTCCTAAACGGTAATAGTCACTAATCGATAATTAAGATCGCGCAGCGGTTTTATTGCGCGCTACGCGAGGCAAACAGAAAAAAAACAGATCGTTTGTCAGAACTGTTACGAGAATGCGAAACAGACGCATGTCGCTCCAGCATCCTGTGTTAGCAGGCACAAGACATCGAGGAAACGGCACTGTACATCAAATGCTCTATCAAATAAAGTTCCCTGTAGATCAGGCTAGAAATGAACAAGACTCTTTGAGTTTAGAAAGGACGCACATCACGTTACGACCGGATGAAACGCAGCATGTAGCGATATTAGTCGCTGCGTGCCTTTAACCCACCTCCCGCAATCGTAAGACGCAGGAGTACGATTTTTTCAGCAAAGCAGCGACGCGCGAAATGTTGTACTTTAAACAAATTAAAAAAGCAACAATTCCGATAATTTCGCTTGTTTAGCAAACGGCTTTTACGAGACTGCAATGGATTCTTCGCTCCAACCTCAATGCTGATACAATCTTTGTCAAACAAACTTACCTCATTCACAATCCGAGCTAACACCCAGACTAGTATTAGCCATTCCAACGCGTCTGGTCGCATTCCAAGGCAATCGCACGTGTTCTCCGACATCAATATAATGCGAAGGTCCATCATTATTAAAAATCCAATCTCGGACGCCATGTGGGAACTGAGGTTGACCATTGGGTTTCTTAGCAACTTGCCCAGTCTGTCATGTTAGCAGAGAGTAAAAAACCGCTTTATTGAGAGTAAAAAACTGCTTTATAACCCTTTAAAAAACTGCGTTTAAAGGGTTAAAAACATGGATGATGCAACCTTGTTAATTACTTGGTAAGACTCTTGGTGATGTCCTGCTCAAACTGCAAAGGACAATGTGGCTGCTTATTAAGCAACCCTCATTTTTATTGTTTTTTCAAACTTATACAATGAAACGATGAAAATACCGTTTTTGTTATTTTGTGAGTGTGTAAAATCAGTCACAGGCGACCAGCCGTGTGCACGTGATGTATAATAACAAAACTAAAGCAAAATCCAGGTATTAACCAGAAGATTTTAAACTGCCAGTCTTATTTGCAGGCCAGAAAGTGTTTGCCAACTGCAGATATACAATTTGCTTCTGGTCCAAACGTACCAGAACCAAAAACTTCCAATTTCAGCGAAATTATTATTCTTTAATGAAACATGATTGTTGCTGGATGCAGGAATCGAGTTTCAGGGGCGATCGGGAGGAAATTGCCCTAACTTTTGGACAAGGGGGACACAATACCCCCTCAATATTTTGTGGTAAAAATAATGTTGCTGCATCAATTTCGTGGTTACATTAGTGTTCAAATTCCCCAGCATAAAGCTTGGAAAAAAAGAAACATAATTGGACATTGTGATTGAATTACCTATAGACACAGTGTACAGATTTACTATAAACTGAATTATCATGAATTGTTGATAGTTGTGTTGGGTAATTTACCGAATCAGTGTATACTGTGTGCATAAACGTCGCTCAAACATGATTCGTGTATAACTGAAATATATCTTTCCATAATTTGCCTTCTACGTGAACAATATTTTGTGTGATATGCGCAATAACATGCATATCACACAAAGTTTGTCCCCCAAAGTTTTCCAGCGAACTCGGTCCTAGAGGTTAATATTTCACTGTATACATGCGACTCTCTACAACAAACCACTTCAAGATTTCGGAAGCCAAAGTTTAGCTTCATCTTGCTTCATTTCATCTGCAGTCCTCACCTTTATTCACTCATATATCGTTTTTCATTTTCTGGTAAAAAATGTCTTACTTGGATTCGGGGGCAATTATGAAGGCAATGCTGAGCACAGGGAAGAGCAAAGCTAAAAAGATCCTCATCAAAAGTGTCTTCCAACCACTTTCGCTTTTGAAAACAGTGCCTTGTCGGATGCAGGACAAAGCAAGTTGGCAATTATCGTGCGCCACGAATTTTTTCATGCGAACTTCAAATCCTTGCTGCATCGGCGCCAAGTAAAGCTTTTGTGACGTCTGTGAATAAAATCAAGTGATTTCTTTAATATTCATCAAGAAATTTGACTAAAAAGCCTTCAAAAATCTGTATGGAAAAATATTGCACGTTCCACTATCGTCGTTTCTGATTGATGCAATTTCAATCTTATACCGACGAAAGTCCTAACTAAAGGCTTACTGTTGACTTTGATAAAACAAAAATTTGTTGAGTTTTTTAAACGAATCGGTCACTGCAGTTGAATACATAACGCGAATACACAGCAGATGAAGTAGTCCTCAAAATGTCAAAAATGACAATTCGTAGCAATGGTTGTTTGGAGATTCCTCCGTACCTTACGTTCTTCACCCGGGGGGTCAAAACGCAAAAGTCCGGATAGGTCAGCTGGCGATCTAACTTCACTCAAAAGATTGCACGCAAACTCTTCCACCTAAACCAATAAACACAAGCTGGTGAACAACACGACGTGTTTTACATACCAAGGTAAAAATCATTCCATTTGCCTTTCGTTCATCCTAAGAATCAATACCTTTTCGTCACAATCATTGTTAAATAACCAATCACGTTTACGCAGGATCGGTCTTATGATCTTTCTAGCATGACTAGCTTTCCAATGATACAGGTGGTCAGCATTGCCAAAAAGCTCCGGTCGTCACTTATTTTAAAAAGGTGTTTCTCAATTCACGAAGTAAGTCGCAGAGTTGCCATACGGTCACTCCTGGAAACGCGTTTGTTTCAAGCAGCTACTTCCACGTGTAGCCTTACGATTGTTACGAAGACCAATAGAATGCCTGCTCTCCCGAGACGCTCTTCCTGATAACAAACCGTTTATTCAAATATAGCGCAGGTTCAATACCGAAGGCTTTTCTAGTGCCAAGACCAGGTACCAGTTGTTTTCGCAAAACAATAACGTCAGTGCTGTTCGAACTTGTTTCGAGGTATTACAGGTTAGTTTTGATTTGCAATCTTGTTTTTTCGCATTCTTTAAGATTTTGCATATTATGAATAAAAAAAATTCTATATTGGCTTTTAAAGGACATGCCACTCGTATTATCTCTTCAAGAAAAAGGAAAGTTCACCACACGGCTCATTTCTTAACAATAACGTATCACACGCGCAACACCTTATCGGCCAACGGTATATACAGAGACCGGGCAGAGGGCTCTTCTGTTGCTTTCTTCTTCAACTTGTGGTACAGCGCAAAACTCTTTTCTAGAATATCTTCTTGCTTTTCTCCTGGAAAAATCAATGTAAAAATATCTAACAAAGACGTGCAAAGGTGATTGCTCCTTTGTTATGGAATGTGCGCAAAAATCATTTTCACAACGCTGTGTATTTTGCGTTGTTTTTAGTTAGTCACTAAATGCTATGGATTTTAACTAGTTCACCCTGTTTAGTTTTACTCAGTCGTTCACTATGTTTTCAACTGTGCTACCAACGGCTTTCCCAATATGTTTATAGTTCACCGTCACTACAATTTCCATTCCCCAGGTCCGCAAGAGGTGGGCAACCGGGCAATTGTCCCCCCGAAATTTTGAAAATCATATTTAGTTGCTAGGTAGCATTTTGCCACCCCGACAATAGTGCAACAACAAGTTAAAATCATTTTGCCTCCTCTGAAAATCAGCTGGTTGCGCTCCGGCCTTTACCAGTTGTCTGTTTATGCATTTGACGTATGTTACAACACTCATTGACTTGATGGAAATTGCATCTACATCTACTGTACGTATGGTTAAAACACTGGCCAGAGAAAATCTACTTTAACAGGTGAACGGAACGTCAGTAAAGAAACAAAACAAATCACCACAAAAAGACTTCACGTAATTTGAAAATAAACTTGGTTGCCCAACTGCTACGAAGCAACATAAGTAGCAGAAAGAATAGGTAATTTGCTGTTGAATAAGAGTATTTTGGCACGTTCTTGCTGACTACCGTTCTTACATTGCCTGGGTTAAAGCATATAAACGAAAACACTGTTAATGCCAATTAACTTTTTCAACATGTATAAAATCTTTTTGTACTTATATTAGAGACACCTGACAATTCTCTATCGGAGCATGCAGTGACTTATACAGTTTAGACCAGCGGTTCTTAACTTTTTCCCTACCACGCCTCCCTTCAGTGGTTGTTCATTGTTTCATGCCCCCTGATAATGAATAGTTTGTAATAACAAATGTATATATTGGTAAACCTTTTGATCAATATTTCCATTTTGCACATCGCATAAGGGCTCGCGAATTCCTGTAAATTTATTGATTTCCCCCCGGGGAAGTTTGCCTCCCCGGTTAAGAACCATTGGTTTATTTAGACAAACGCTTTAACGTTCCTGCAAACTGAAGCCAGTCACAAATGCAATAGCATGGCATTGTAAGACAACGTACAAGTAACAGCAAAAGCGTTTTTGAAGCCGTCATTTCAGCCCGCATGCAGTTCGACGATTCAGTCACTATGCACAACCTGCTGCTTCCTCAGTATACATCATGATCATGTAGGCGGGACTTGCCATAGCTTGGTAGTACAAGATCTTGTTGTTGGATGCATCCCACGTCTTGTCCAGTGGAGAGCCGTCTTTTTTGACTGAGTCGCCATCGAATGATCTCACGATGGGGTTCACCGTACGATTGGTTTTGATGCTGCCCACATTGTAAGACTTTGTCTTTATATAATTATCAAGCAGAACGATCAAGTCACAATTTTTAAGACGTTTACATCAGTGATTCCGATTCGATTGCTACCCGATAAAAAGCAAACAAAATTCAAAAATAATTCTGGAAGTTTTTGTAGGAATACATAAAACGTGTAAGTTTTTATTACAAGCAACAAAGCAAAACCGATCATTTAAACAAAATTGCATCGAATTTTTGTCACGATTTCTAACTATTGCATCCTGCATGGTTGCTTCGGCTGTTAGAATGTTGAGAGAGTAAGATAAATTAAAAATAGTGTTTAACGTTTTTAGACTTTATGGTAGAAAAAAGACAAGAATCTATTCGGAGAAAGCTCGATGTAGAAAGTATATGTTGGAGCCAGTGGCGCACGTAAATTTTACCACCGCGTTTCACTGAAGTCAACTGTATATGAAGGAGAGTCCGTGCACGAGAACCTGCATCGCGCTGTTTCCAGACATTGGTGGCAACAGGCTTGCATAACCAGTCGCGTTTGCAATAGTTTGTGTGAGTCCTTTATTCACTAGTGATTTGCCTTTTGCACCTGCGTTTGTGAAAAGCAGCTGACCTTTAAGGCGTATTTGCGTGAAAAGAAAGCATGCATCCCTAGTCAGCAATCTATACTGACGAATATCAGTGCAGTAGAAGTACGAAATAAGCTATCAGCCCAACACGTCGTTTTGTAAAGTACAACCAGGGGTCTGAAAACTGCAAAAACAACACTGAATAAAAGTGAGTAACATTTCGGGTAACCAGAATTCTACATAGATCTCAAAGAAACACAGCTAGAAAACCATATGGACAAATGGGCCTGGGTCGCGTTATAAATCACGTATACTTCGGGTGTAAGCCCGAACCTGAGGTCTATTGTGAATTTGAAAGGACATCTGAAAAACTCTTGCACTCTTGCATTTTCTCCGAAAACTAGAAGTCTTAAACGAACTGATTTCTAACGTTTTCCTAAGTGCATGGAATATAAAAAAGTCCTTGTTTTCTTTCGATGCGCAACGTTACATGAGTGAGGTTAAAGCATTTCATGCCAAGATGTCGGCTTCAAGGCTGAAAAAGAATCAGCGCTCCCATTCGCAGCTTTCCACGTTGCCCGTGCGTCGCGTATGCGCACTTTTAACTGCCGCGATGCCGTTGCAGAATAATTACGAGATCATAAACTATAGCTTCACCAAAAATTCAAGGAAGCCCAGATATAGCAACTTCCTTCCTGTTTAGTATGCGCATGAACGCCTATACGGACTGTGCAAATAGATTCGTTTCTTGGGAAAGCGCCGATCGATTTTGTGTAGCCTGCAACCAGGGTTGCGGAGTCGGAGTCGCAAGGAGTCGGAGGTTTTTGGGTGGAGTCGGAGTCGCATTCCTAAGAACACTGGGAGTCGGAATCGGATTTTTTATCCGACTCCGAAATTCTAACTGAATCATGTTTTACATCACACTCCGAAGTTGGGAATTCTTTTGAAATGGTGCGATTTCTTTGGAAACTTTTACTGAAATGGAGAATTCTTGCCGTGCACCACAATTTCCATTGATTGCTAGTTGCTACAAAATTGGTTAGCTTCAGCTTAAACACCCAGCGTCATAGGAAGATCGCTTTCTTTTAAGGAACAGTTCGCGTTGCTTAGTGTTTACACTGTTACGCATAATCGCAACCGCTTTACGCGTCATTGCTCTCAATCGACATTGCCCAGATGGTTCTTTGAGTGATATAATGGATAACCGTGAAAGACCACGCATACCCAAGAGAACATGCGTCGCGCAGTTGTATTCGCTTGTGCGTGTGCTGTTGCAAACTGCCAAGTGTGCTTCCGGGGAGCAGAACTTACAGAAACGGTTGAAACGACACGAATTTTTCTTGCGGTTACTTTAAAAGGATGATGTTTGGCCAGGTGAAGCTGATACACGAGTAAATGCGGTAGTTGTAGTGAGCAGAACCAAGGCCGAATTTGGAGAAGAATTTGGCAGAATACGGTCAGTGCGGTAGATGGTTCCGAAAAGTTGCTTACTTTGAAGTTCAAGTGTGACGTTGGGAAGTTTATCGCCGAGTGTGACAGATTGATACAGTTTAAGTTTTATACATTACACGGGTTGCATGTCCTGAAACAATGTGACACTGTAGCTAACTTAGCAAAACGTAAAAGTTTAGTAGATTTGTTAAGTTAGGCTTGCAATTGCAAATCGTGGCAGACTGTCAAATAGAACTGATTATTGAAAGTTTGAAACTTTAGTAGCTTAACACCAAGATTTGATACCCGAGTATTTATATTGGGTTCACGGCATTTGGTTTACTAGCTACAAATTTACTGTGAGCAAAGATTTTTTAAACGTTTTGAAATAAATACCCAATACTGCATTTATTTATGTTTTTACAGATTTACAGAAATGAAAACTTTTGAGGAAAAATATTTTCTAATTTTTTTTTGTGAAACGTGGTGCACCCATAACATTGAACGTAAATCCTCAGCAGCAACAAGCAACTGACGCACCTGCCTCAAATTTGGGAAAAATGAAGCTGCGCCAAAACATCAGCGATCTTAAATTGCCCAGGAAAAGGGTGATAAAATAAGCTGCATTCAAAATGGCCGCAAGCCTGCTACTGACTGTGGCATAGGTAAAGCTTCCAAAAGGTTTGCGCTTCTCACCTGAACCCATGTGCGTGCAACATCTTCAACATGACGTAATCGTTCTTGTGGGCGGCGAGCTGAATCGGTGTCAAACCTGCAGAGCGTCGAATGCTTTACAGGTAACATGAGACGCCAAAGGTAAAATAAAATAACTAAGAATGCGAAAAATGGTGACATTAACAACACCTTCTCCATTAAGTTAAACAGTTAGTTAAACCGAAGCACTAACGAACACGGATTCCGCTTTCTTATGGATGGTGTAGATCAGGTAAGCTCGTGTAGTTCCACTAACTTCGCAGCCGGTGTTTGTCTGAAGAATTTCCAGCTGCTGAATAGGATTACAGGCTTGACAGACTGACAGTAATAAAAGCTTGAATAGCAGTTTATTAAAGACGCTATCCCCTTTCAGATAACTTTCCACAGCCCTCCTTTATCTTACAACGATCCTACACGTGGTCAGTCCAATGACAACATAGTCAGTATAAAACTAATGTTTTGAAAGAACGAACATCAAGCAGCTAGAAACCTCTCATCCTACGAAGACCACCTCATTTGTGAACTGACGCTGAAGACTTGGCACACATTATACGTCTTGCAGATTGAAATTTAGGGAGCATTTTTGATGTTGCAGCTGATAATATTGCTGACTAAATAGATCGATTGCACCAATCATCACTTGATCAGTTTGTCTGAGTTGCACCTCGGAAAACACGGAAGTATCACTTGATAAAGCAGCTCAAGCAGAGTGTATATTCTTGGACTGCTGACATTCACCCCAAAGGTCGAGGTGCGAATTCCTTTCAAAATATCGTAAAAAACGTCAATCATCTGATTATTCAAGGTTTTGCAACGTAGTTTGTTACGGTCAGCCGTCTTTGGATTTTTCAGCATGCTTGCGCTGAATATACCTGCGGGATAATAGGAATCCTCATCAGTGATCACTTGGCAGGTTGCGTCATGGTGTCGCACAAAAAGATCCACGACGTTGTAGAATCCAAAGTCAATGGCGTGATAGAGGCACTCTCCAATTTCAACCTGCATACAGAAATCGTGTCAGGTTTTTTGCCAAAACTGAACAAAAGGTTTTTCAAGAATATAGCAAAGAAACTAGCGATTATATTTTATTGAACGATGTTTTATTCGCTATAACTACAGTTACGCAATAGACAGAATAACCGTAAAACTCATTCTTAACGCCACTCATCTTTGCACGTGGGTACCCACGGAAAAAGCACTGCTGGCTGTGACAATAAAATCTTAAGTGTGAAAACGCAAAGCAAATTATGATCTCTCTGGGGATAAATCAAATGCATAGAAATGATACTCATGCCATATTGTTTTTACCAGAAAACCCATGCATGAAAAGTTTCTTCATCATATATTCTTAGTTTACGGAATACATGCTTTTTCCAGGAAGGCGATGCCCTTTGTAAGGGCGCTTTGTCCAAAAACCAGGTTGGCACCATGCGGCCCTCGAGCCCCCCATTGTAGAGAGTGCATGCGCTGGTTGTGGGCCTTATGTTGCAAGGGCACAGTATATTTTGACGCAGGGAATATCATTTGAATTCCAAACCTTTTTCTAAACCTCAGCGCAACTGCAGATTCGCTCAGAATCGTAAGGGCGTTTGCACCACGTGTTCAGAACCTTCACAGGACCTTATCAAAACCTACTGGCAATAGACAAAGCAGAGTTTTGGTAAAAACAAACTTTGAAACGAAATGTTGAAGTGCGCTGGGAAGATGCCTTTGAGCAAAATCTACAGTTTATTAAAAAAACATCAAACTGCCAAACTGCTCTCGCATATTCTGCCATATAATAAGATTCCATAACAGGAAGGTTGGACCTGCAGCGAAACAGTGCGAACCTGAAATTTCACAGTAAGTATATCTGGAATAATATGGCAGCTGGTTTCCTAAACAGAAGCAATTGCTTTATCAGTCACCCATACATATGTACCTTGTTAGATCAACTTAAAAAAATGCAACGATCATGTACTGAGTGGGAACAAATACTTTGTCAACATTTTCTTGGAAAGTAGCGTTACTTTCGTGCAAACTTTCACAACACGGTGCAACTGCTGTCGTCGACATCATTCGCTTAAAAACGCAAAACAGCGAAGTAGTCCTTTAGCTAAGTCTTTAGATATCATAAACCACTCTCATATAATCCAAACAAGCTAGTTGCTTGGCAGCATTTTCTGCATACTTACCTGCTTACATACAAGCTGTTTAGCCACTTTTCAGCCTTATTAATATGAAACGTTGAAGATACATAACCGATGACAGGTATCAAAAACATAGAACAATTTATGCATTGGAATTTTGTCACGTATTGTTATGACAACTGTTATTTTGTTTGCTTTGGTTGCTTTGCTTTNCCGCGACGGAAGTTTCAGCCACGATGGAATCCAAATACATTAAGTGGCAATTAATCGATACAAGACACAAAATAAAAACTAAACAGAAACTTTGTGTAGTAATAAACTAATTTTCTTGCTGTTCAGCCACAAACCGTAAAATAAAATTATTGCTTTTTTCTGCAGATTTAATTGAGTTTGAGGAACTTTAACGCTTCTGAAAAATTCATGAAGTAATGGAAAATAAATAAACTAACGCTAGTCTTGTTTTTTTCAGTATCATTGTAAAGAGCTCAAAAACGTTGGTAAAGCAAGTAGTACGCTAGAATTCAAACCATTCTGTTCCAATCCTGGTCAGACGCTGCAGTTTGCAGAGTTTGAACGTCAAGGAATCAGGGCCGTCGGGCCATCCCTTCTCCGACCTGAATGATCGATCAGTTCAACTGTATACCAGTTCCGCCTTTAATTTTGTGGAGCAACGGAACAATGCTTTTGACAAATACTTAAAGAGCATTGGCCAAGCAGGCGTCGTAAGGCGAGGGGAAGTTTGCAACCAGCATGGCAAGCTCTCACCAATGTAAATGAGGGACTACGCCCAGTTAACCATACTCGCCGGCAACGCAGGTTGCAACGCGAGTCGTGACACGTTTTAACAACGTCGCCTGACTACACCCTTACTGCACGGAGGAAACCATCACGGGCAAACACGGCACTGAAAAGCGGCTATTTAAAATAATAAACGCTCGCCAATTCTCTTAGTATATTCTTTTCACGCAACCTCAAGCGTAAATCTCCCTCGTCTGGATGTTTAGGACTTTGTATCTCGTGTATGATGCTAAACTGCAACTGATGTTGGAACTTCAGTTTGAGAAAAGGGAATAACTTTTAGCCATATCTGTTTGCAGTCCATTCTGACCCCAGCAGTAACGCCTGACAGTGATCATTTCAACGGCAGACTGACCGTGGCAGGGAATCAGTTTAGGTAAGGGGAACCGCTATGTGGGTGGGGGTGTCTCTCCATTTTGTAAGCACCTGAGACTGAACCCGGCCCCAATGTATTGCTTACGCCTTTCCTTGCTACTCTCCTACGGTATGCAAAGTGTGGCCTATTAACGAAAAGGCAACTTAAGAGCCTCTAACCCTTGCCAGGACTACCTTTGACATTTCTTGATGTGATCAACCACCCTTTCTCGTAGAGGTTCTGACGCACACGCACGCACAGGAAGTAAGCAAGTTAAGATCTACACACCTTGTAGTGAAGAAGCAGTTCCATCATCTCGCGGTCTTGATGCAGCATAGCGATAAAAAGTGCTGAGCGACCCCACTCATCCCGACAATTTCTGTTAAATTTCGCGGCTTC
>JGI24021J15306_10007453_pt1 | contig 13329 bp, 12 predicted proteins | sample Ectturendosymbi1_FD_15306 | JGI IMG/M metagenome (IMG submission 15306) | reverse complement strand
TGAGAATCGGAACAAAGACCGATCTACTGTAAAAACTGAAAACGTTGCGGTGTTTGAAACCTCCAGTTCTGTCATCACAGAGCGATGATTCTCACGCTGAACAGCGTTTGCTTTGCCAATCTGCGTATCTACCTCCTTATTCCGTCTACTGGGCCGGGTTATGGTGGGTGCTTTTCAGTGGCGTAACGAGGCTAATTCCGCCCAAGTGCCGGCCCTTTCACCCCTCAAGATATGCTTACAAGAATTAAAAATGAAAGATATCATGTTCGCTATAAATAAAGTTTATGGGAATATCGAAACGCATTCCACATCAGAATCAAACACTCAAACTGAAATGGTTCTTGTCTTTCATTCTCGATTATGAGTCTTACTTTTTCTGCTTGTTCACCTCTCTCATCCTTTTCTTCCTATTTTTTCAGACTTCTCTATATATGCATCTGCGGACCGGGCATATTTCAATGAATTGTCTCTCCTGTTGGCTTTTAATTTGTGGTAAGCCACACCACTTAGCGTTAATTGTTTACGCATTCTGGTCAGTGTTTCGCAACCAGCGGGCCATGGCCCACTGGTGGACCATAACGCAGTTTTCCACGGAGTTACGAAAACAATATGTCAGAATACTGTTATCTGGACATCACTACAGTGTGGTGCTGCAAACACTGATTGTCTTCAGCAGAAAAATTCGCACTGAATTGCAAACACGGATAAATTCGTTACTTTAGAATAATGCGTGTTTGTTGATGCGTATAAAAGCATAACCTATGCTAACAATGTAGTGAGCAACACAACGTTTACCAAACGTTATCTTGGTCATGTTAGTAAGAGGTTGAGAAACACTGTTCTAGGGCAACAAACAAAAAACATGTCGCATTGCGGGACTCAGAGAAGTGATGAGAGGCACCGTACCTACTTTACAGATGCAAACATTCATATATGTTTATATTTAGTGTTGTATATGTCATGGAAGAAGATTAGTGATGGTGAAGTGGACGCATAAGAAAACCAAATGCGAAGGTCCTTATTCTTCTAAATGAAACAAACAAAGTTGTTATCGGAAATCAGGAAAAGAAAAAGGAGGTGGATTGGTCATATTTTGAGAAATATGCTGTGCACTGTGCTGGAAGGTAGATTGAAGGGAAAACGCCCAAGAGAAAGGAAAAAATTAAAATGATAGATGATATCATGACTGGCACGTATGTACAAATGAAAAGAAGAGCTGAGGATAGAGAAGAATGATGGAAGGATGTCTTGACAGACCTGCCGTAAGGCAGATTACCTTTGATTGATCTTTAGTGTCTCTGTCTTTCACCGAAATAAAGTATATGTACCGCATTTAATATGTTGTAGTAATTAATTTAATAATCTAATCTCAGTAATGTTAAAACTGTTTCAATGTTGACTTCACGTTTCAGTAGTGGTTTGTTTCTCTAAGAATATACAAAAGGCTACAACTGTTTACTCTGTTTCCTATCGCGCGGGGCCCCGGTAGGAATCCAACTAGATAAAAATTGTCAAATAGGCTTAAATCCCTTCAATTCACGCGCGCGTCAAAATTTTAGAATTCAAGGTTGCGGTCAACATTTTCGACATTTTCAAGGTTGCGTTTCAAGGTTGCAACATTTTCAAGGTTGCGGTCAACATTTTCGATCATAACTCGCCATGCGGTTGGGCTAGAGTTGGTCAAACCCCCAACAATCCGATAAGACATGTAGTTTCGATTAAAAATTGGAAAGGTTTGGAAGTGAGGTTTTTGGGTGATGTCATAAACTGGGGTAGGTTTTAGCTTATTTGGCTCAGGTCACCTAACTCAGAGCCTCAATCCCCTAGGGGTAATTTTTTGATGTTTTTTCAAATGAAACTAAGCTACAATCCTCACCTTTTGAGCCCTTGATTCGCCTTCTAGTGCTTGTGGTTGGCAGGTTATGCCAAACATGCGATTTTTAGTTAATTGATTCTCTAGGCCAGGGCTACTCAATTATTTCATGCAAAGATCCAATTGCAAAAGTAAAAAATTGTTGATGTCCGTTCACTCCCATGATATTATACAAATGCGGCATGTCTTCGATTTTTCAAACAAGAAACATGAAATGAGAATATAAGACGGTTATGTATATTTATGCATATACAAAATTGAGTAAATGGGTATAAGTATTAACAAAAGTTATCAGTGGGGTTGCGATGTCTGAGGTAAAATATCCGACTCCGACTCCCGATTCCGACTTTTCCAAAATTTCCGACTCCGACTCCTCAACACAAAAGGAATGAAATTTGGCTGTCAAGTCAATGGAAATCGTGGTGCACAGCAAGAAAGCTCTGTTTCAAATAAAGGTTTCAAAAGAAATTGCTCCATTTCAACAGGAATTCCCAATTTGAGAATGTGATGTAAAAATGATCCAATTGGACATCCGGAGTCGGACAAAACCATCCAACTCCCAGTGTTATTAGGAATCCAACTCCGACTCCACCCAAAAACCTCCGACTCCTTGCGACTCCGATTCCGGCGCCGACTCCGCGACCCTGGTTGTCAGCCCTATTTATTTTTATGCTGGTGGAAGAAATGGCATTTTCTACTTCTTTCTAGTTGCTTTAATTTTAATTCCAAGATAGTGATGGCAAGTCAAAGGCAGTGGTGAAGGTTTTCATTTGTCATACAGATGCAAACTTCTTCTTTATGAAGTTTATGTTTGAAATTGCAGATTCACACAAGAAAGTAGACCAGAACATAATGAGAACTTGTACTGCTGATGTGCGAAGATTGAGAAAATTTTTGGAAATCCCTTTTATCAAAAATTTAAATCTCAGATGTGCAATCACAAAGTATTTCTTACAGATACGCTCTCTTGGAATTGAATTAGCTCCAAGTGTTTCCTAAAAGAAAATTTTAATCCGAGAAAGAGTTTATTTCAGTGAGCGTGAATATTTTAGTTAGCAAAATTCTGAATGAGTTACAAAACTCTTTTAATTATTAGAATAGGTATAAAATGTTACCAAAATATAAAAAAAGCACCCGCACAATTCAAGAAGCGTCTTGTTTTTGTACGTTTTCAATATTTTGGAATGTTGAAAGTGCGCGAGAATGAGATTTAACCATGCAAATGGTATGGTGGTATTACGCAGTTGCCCACTTTGAGGAAACATTGAATGGTTTCAGTTGAATTTTGGCTGTGTCGCAGAGTTGTATGTCGGGCCGGATTTCTCGGGTCAGGCTGGGTTTTGAGCCAGGTTCATGCTTAGGTTTTGTCAAAATGTTTCAGGCGATTTAGGGCCTGCATCAAAATTTATTCGCAACGACGAACACTTACGTCGCCAGTACTGTTGAAGCAATCGAGTTGAATACATCTTCAATAAAAATGATTTCTTGCGAATTACTTTGTCATGTTTATTTTGCTACGCCACCAATATTCCTTAGTTGCGCATATCTTGACTCACTCGTTAAATTTGGTCTTCAGGCCCTAAATCGGGCTTCAAAAATAAATTTCGGGACCAGGCCGGGTTTGGGCTTGTGCTCTCGGGCCAGGTTGAGGCTTCAAAATGAAGCCCGTGTACAACTCTGCTGTGTCCAGGGGCGCAACGGGGTGTAGTTAGGGGGACACAATTCCCCGGGCGCCGAATCATTATGGGGGCGCCAAATGACTGCGGGAAGCGCCGAAAAGTCCCAAAAATGTCACAAATACTTTCTTCAGTACAACACATTTGCTTCCGAAAGACCTGAAGTTTCGAACATGGGGGCACCAAACTTGCGTCTTGCCCCGGGCGCCATCTAAACTTGTTACACCCCTGGCTATGTCTACGCATTTCCATAAGTCTTTTTCTTCAGTTGATAATTCTGTAACGTCCGTTACGAAAAAGGCGTTTCCAATAGAAACCACAGCAACTGTTTTCGAAGAGTAAGGTCGCCAATTCGTATGCAAAGCTGGTAATCAACTTTTCAGCAAACTGAACATACATAGTACCTTTTTTCGCCCTTTTTTTGCTTCAAAAGTTCCGGAAAATGATTAAGCTCAGTTTGCATATCATGTTTAAAAATGTCTAACTCTTTCTGAAAAGCGCGAATGAAATAAAAATAGCATGTTTTACTCAGCGCAGTTAAACATTTAAGTCTCTAAGGTGCGACATTACGTCTGCCAAAAATACAACAGTTTCCAGTCACTTTGTGAATTGCTAGAGCGCTCTGTGTGCCAATAGTGATGCGCAAAGGCTTCATTAAAGCAACAACTTTAAATTTCATTGTTGTTATTAACAAATAATTAAATTCAATCAAGGCATGGAAATGGCGATGAAGCCATTTCCTTGCCTTGATTCTACTGTTTTTACCAGGATAGTCATTGCAATAACATGCGTCTGTTAAACAAGTATGAGGAAAAAATTATTTTGAACCAGAATAACAAGGGCAACTCAAGTGTGTTCTGCGAAAGAGCTAAACAACGACTTGGTCGACAGTTAACGACGAGTAAATGGCTCAGAAGCACGGGTAAATCCCTAGGTTTTGGGATAAGCACATTTGTGTATAGCATACAACTTTGAGAGGCTTACGAGGTCCGGACTTTACCAACAAAAGTTCCGGATTCTGACCGCGGTCCGCCATTTGAGCAGCCCTACTCTAGGCCCTAGAGAAAGGGGATTAATTTTTTTGTTTGTCGTTTTAAGAACATAACTCCCTATGTACGAATGCTAGAAGGCCAATCAACGGCTATAAAAATGCGGATTTTACCCTAGTTTTTTTGAAGAAACAAAACATTGGGCCTTAAGTTTAAGGCCCAGGGCGCCCCTAAGAGGGGCCAAAAAGGCATAAACCTTTCCCACTTTTGACGTCATCCACTAAAAACCTAAAGTCCAAAACTATCCAATTTTAAAAAATCTATTTTACATGACTTCCTGCACCTTCAGAGGGTTTGAACGCCTCTCTAACTCAATTGGCTGGCGCGTTGTGGTTGAACAAAAATGTGCCTTATTTAGGAAAATCATATTTTTTATATTTTTATCAAAATTTTAGGCCATAACCTTTGACCCACAAGTGATAAATAATCAATCAAGGATTCTAAAGCAGTTGTTCCCAAACTGGGGAAGACATGTGTTTTTTCGGGGGGGTAACGCGGAACCAAATCCACAATGTTGTTTTGCAGCCTGAGCGATCACTGCAAGAGAAATGCGGTTGCGTTGTAATAGAATAGCGCAGTGGCTACTGCAGGACTCGGGCTGTGATCAGTGATTACTATAAACCAATGATTACTATAAGTTTATAGTAATCACTGCTGAGACCGAGTCTTCGATTAAGCTTTAGCCTACCTAATAATGAATGGGTTCTCCTGAGAGCTCCTCATCACTTGTTGCATACCGAATGTCACAGAGCAATGAAAATGCCAGTGAGAATGAGACAAAACCGAAATTTATTAGTGAGTTTTGGAGAAAGTTGTTGTGATGGCCGAGACGGGCAAGAAGCGCAATTATTCTGAAGCCTTCCTCGCTCATGGTTTTGTCAACTTGTCTGACAAAGGACAGGACCGTCCCCAATGTTTTATCTGTAACAAGTGCTGACGAACGCAAGCCCGAAACCATCTAAACTCGAGGCTCACTTGAAGAACTATCACTCATCTTCACAAGACCAGGACAGAGTTTTCTTTGAACGCCAAGCAAAACATCTAAAAGGTGTTCAGGAGCTCCAGGAAGGAGTGGACAGAAACTTCTTGCTGATGTTGAAGCTTCGTATTTAGTCGCCTACAAAGTGGCAAAAAAGCAAAAATGTCACACGATTGCAGAAAAGCTCGTAATGCCTTGTGCAAAGGCAATGGTGGCAAAAGTGTGTGGCGAAGACCAGGTGAAAAAACTGAACACTGTGTCCCTGTCGAACAATACGATTCGCAGGCGGGTGGACGATATGGCTGAAGATATACTTGTGCAGATGACTGATGAAGTCAACTCCAGTCAAGTTTTTTCTTCAATTCGATGAGTCCACGGATGTCAGCAGTTGTGCTGTTCTGCTGGGATTCAATCGTTACGTTCATTTAGACATGATCAAAGAGGAAATCCGCTGTGCGAAAATCTTACTACGACGACGAAGGGTGAGGATATGTTTAAAACGTTTTTTGGAGAGCAGCGGACTAGGCTGGCATCGTGTTTACCAAGTGGCAGTTGACGGTGCACCAGCCACGATGGGTGCTCGACGCGGCTTCAGAGGTTTAAGAAAAAGAAGGAAACCCGAGCATACAAGTCGATCTCTGCACCATTCATCAGTATTCTCTCGGATGCAAGACACTGCCAGCTTCCTTGAAAGCAGTTTTGGACGATGTTGTCAGAATCGTAAACTTCATCGAAAAGAAAGACTCTGTGTATTTAAAGAACTCCCACGAACTTAAAGAACTTTGTAAAGAAATGGGGGAAAGTTGTAAAGTTCTTCTGTACCACAGAGAAATACGATGGCTTTCGCGGGGAAGAGTGGCAAGTGGAGTAGTGGAACTTCGCGAAGCCATGCAGTGTTTCTTTTTTGAAAAGACTTCAAGTGTGGCTGCTCACTTCTTCAACACAGCATGGCTTTTTCGATTGTGCTATTTGTTCGATGTCTTCGGGGAACTCAACAAAGGAAACTTAGCTCTTCAAGGAAAAAACACCACAATACTGGATGCGCGTAAACCCGTTTCATCATTTATCAAGAAGCCCCAACTGTGTAGCAGGAGGATCTCAAAAGGAATTGTGGCACAGTTTTTTTCTTTGGATCAACTTGTCGATGACAACGAGGAAGGTCAGCAGCTCTTAGATGAGGTAAAGAAGGAAATACAGCAGCACCTGGACGCACTTGTCCATAACCTGGATCATCTCTTCAGTAGTGTGTGCACTGTGCAGCCGTTTTTGGCGGATGAGGACCAGGTTGCGGATGATGATTTTCCAGATAAGGAAGAGTGTATCGCCTTGAGGCTGAACGAAAAAAAGTTGGAGTTTCAGAATACAGATCTGCAAACATCCTGGATCGCTCAGCTCAGCGATGCACCGACACTGGCAGAGCGAGCGCTGAACATCTTGACGTCTTTTTCGACTGCTTGCTTGTGTGAGCAGAGGTTTTCGACTGTGATAGGTTTGAAAAGGAAAAAGATGAATAGACTCAACTTGCAAAACGACGCACGTATTGCACTGGGTGTTACGGAGGCAAAGATCACAACACTGGCCTCGCAAGTACAGTCACATCCGTCACACCGAAAAAATTTTTTTTCTTGCAGTGACTATGATACTCACAACGATGTTAATACGAGCATAATTGTTATGTTATTTTGTGAAGTCGTGGTTCACTGTTGAGTTATTTTACTGATTTTTTTGGAGTAATTAAATAAACTTACTGAAAAGTAATGAGAACAATACAAACACAAGCACAGGCCTACTGGTTGCGTTCTTTTTACGACGGAAAATATTGAGGGTAATAAGACATAATCGCTACCTTGATTTGGGTAACGGCTCGAAGAGTGGCGTGCAGACAGGGTGCGAACAGGGCGACGGCCCGGGGCTTGCAAGGCATGGAGGCATCCAAAGAGTGAAATGCAAAAATTAAAATGCTGTAACTAGATGATTTTTCCTATTGTAAGGCTACTAACACATGCTGCATGTATCTCATTGTTCGAAACTTGCTTTTTGTCAACATCGGTTTTTACGTATTCAAATGCTAGTATTTCTCACATTCTTCAATACCAGAGACCTACACTCCAGCTGTGCGGCGCACACCCAATCAAACTGATTGTGGCGTGACCTAGATCGGGCGACCAAGGAAAAACAGAGAAAAGGATTGAAAGATCATCACGGACGTTTAACTGATTTTCTGAGCCAAATTTAAAAACGATCCTATTTCAAGTTGCTTGATTCATCTGACCGTTGATGCATCACTAGTTTCCCGTTTCGTTTTTTGATGTGGAAATTCTGGGTGTGCGCTAACACAGCTGCACACCTGTGCTTGCAATATGTGCATCATTTTGAGCTTCGTCAATAACTGGCAGTTCAGGTGGAGTGATCACAACGGCTCACACGAACCCTTATCGGAAGCCGGAAAACGGGGGCATTGCCCCTGCCCTTTCAAAATGGGGGCAATGAGGGTTAGGTGCCTTTTAATAACAGTATCACAGGTTAATTAATGGTTTATCAAGATCGACTTGAAACAAATTTTTTGCAGATATTCGCGCACCCAGAAAATTCAGAATAGTTTTCAATAATTTCTGTTATTGTGTTTGAGGTCAACATTGCTGATGGAAAGAAAAAAACAAAAATAATTGGTAACATATTTTAGTTTTTTTTTTAATTTCAATTGCCCTCAACTCTTTTACTGCCTCTCTGACCTACGGTTGCTCCTGCGGCCCTGTCTGTCCCCCCAGTAGGTGTTCATATAACAGGCACAGAACAAGAGACGAATTTTTTTTGCGTACTTTATGCGCATTCTAAATTCTTCTGTATTGCAGAAAGTTTCAGACTCTTTACCTGTGAACTATCATGTCGTAGCGTTGAGTGTTTTGCGGGAAACGAGTTTTTATATTTTCTCTGAAAATTCCTAAAAAGTATTACGGCAATTGCACAAATACCCTATATATTTTTCTCAAAAATTTCAAACGTAAAGGTATATTTTGGTCAAGTTCATTGGATTCCTTGCTGTCTCCTGCATCCAGTGATGTTTTCACTGGCTCTCTAGCCCGATACGCCGGGAGTTATGGCAGATCACATGTTCACCGAGTTACGGCGCGAGGGTTGAAGGCTGGGCAGGTTTATTTTTTCGTTTGTGAACCGCGCTAACATAAAACTGTCTTCTACTCCTCTGTTTCAACGTGTTGCCGGATATTCTTGCAGTTGTGGACTGCTCTGCCTTAGCATTGAGTGTTGCGTTTTGCTCCGGTGTCCTGACTTGGAGCACTGATATTCATGTTCATTACAGTGACACATTGTACAATTACGGGTGTGGAGAGTATAATATGCATGTTGTGTCATAATATGCATGTTGTGTCAACAAACGTCGCAAAAACGTTGGTTTGCAAAAATGAAACATCATGCCGTAATGTCATATCACAAACAGCGTATATCCAGTAACAATGACCACAATAAGCCACTGCTCAATACTGGAATTTGGTAGGGGAGATACAATCAAGCAGTCTCCCCGGGCATCACCATACCTCTGCATCTGCACGCTCCTGGATGTAACAACCACATAATAGAAAACGAAAGTTTTCTTGCATACAGTACTTTATGCGCATTCTCAATTTTGTGTAGTTTAGCAAGTTTCAAACTGTCAACCCTGGGTGTCCATCATCCTAACCACTTACCTTTTCTGCTCGACTGCTATTCGACGAGACATTCGCGCAGCCTGATGTTTTTGCAGTTGTAAGCTGCATGCGCTGACGTAACACTGACTGTGCTCTACTCCCTGTTTTAAAGCGTTGCCGGACATATTTGCAGTTATCAACTGCACTGTCTCAGCGTTGAGTGGTGTGTTTTGTTCCGGTCTCCTAACTTGGCTTGCTGACAATGTATGTTCATTACAGTGACACATTGCACAAAAATGAAAAAGGAGAGTGTGTGTTGGATCAGAAACGCTGGAGAGCGGGTGCATAACAGGGGCATTGGCCCCCCCTTGCCAGCCCCTAATGGCCAACTTTCCCCTTTGCCAACCCCCTTGCCAATGTATATTGGCTCACCTTACCAACAAAAAGGGGCAAAAGGTTTGGAGGTGCCTTTTTATAAAAGTGTCATAAGTAGTTTCGTGATTGATCAAGATCGAATTGAAACAAATTTATTGCAGCTATTTGCGCACACCGAAACTTTAGAATAGTTGTCTATAATTTCTGGTATTGTCTAAGTTAACAATGTTGCTGTACAGAAACAAGCACAATTGGTAACTATTTTTATGAAAAGTTTGCAAACTTTACTGCTCACCCTCTTGCCCTACCGCTGTTCCGGCGTCGCGAAGCGCTAATTAAAAACGTCTTTTAATGACATTTAGCCCAAGTTTATGGGGCTTGAAGGAACAGTTGCAATAGCAGAGTTGACTATCTTTCTTAACTGATGTGAGTCGTGGGTACGCTTGTTTACCTACTGCGAGATAAAAAATAGTGTTTTGATTGCTTTCAGCATTTAAGTCTTCCGCTGCCGAACGATGCATTTGAAATGAATGGAGGATTAAGGAGAGTACAATTAGCTGTGTTGGCGTTTATCACTATATAACCGCATCACTAACCCTTGTTTTTTGTTTTTCGTGTTTGTGTTGTTTTTCTATTTGAATAAGATTGAAAATCTGAATTGTGACGCTGTAACAAAAGATCCACGGAATTGGTGTCCTCTACCCTGGAAACTATGCGACTACTGTTCAATATTCGAAATAATCGTTGAATCTGGTATAATCGTATGTACTTCGTCTGCACTACACATATGCATTCTACGCCCAATCACATATTCATTTGCAAGGTGTCATGAAAACAAAGCATCGATTCGCTTGCCCGTTCGCCAAATGCCAAAAAGTTTGTTCACCGTTATAAGTACCATTTTTCAACTTATTACTTTACGATCCTTGTCATGTCAATTTCATGAAAAACATACGCACGCATTTAAACGCAATAATAACAATTTACGTGTCAGGTTTTGTAATCGCTTCACGCATTTTTTTTTCATTCGGCAGATTTTATCCCAACCGTTTTGTAATTTAATTTTGAGGATGATTGTACTCCCCCTCGTTTTTCAGCGGGAACAAAGACGCTCTGATGTGAAGCCATGCATTGTAGGTTACTTTCTTTGCTTAAATAGCATTTTTCATCTCTTAATTCCACCATGGGTGCTTTAACGTTTTCATCAATGATTTCACATTAACTGGCTGGCGAGAAAAAAAACAATTTGTGTCAATAATCACAATCTGACCTGTGCATAGTCTAAAAGTGTTACAACTTTCACCTGATGTCAATTGCCACCCTATACTGCAAATTTGAAATCATTTCCCTGATGCAACGGGTAGGCTCAGCAGCAAAATCTAAAGTTAGTAGGAAGATGGTTTTTATTTTAGATGTGCTGAGGACATTGACGCTGCCACTACTCACAGATAGCTTGCAATCTGTTTTATCGATAAAGCGCATGCAACTAAATTAAAAAAATTGAATTTTTTTCCAGTCGCTTGGATTTTGTTATTCAAACATTCATGGATTAAAAAAAAACTTCAACAGCTTAGGCTACGCTATAATTGCTAGATCAGCGCTGCACAAATCTGAGTTTGGTTTAACACGCCTCAAACAAAGACTCAAGCCTTACTCAACTTACATGGCACTGGCTCCAGCTCCGGCTTCTGTTCGTTTTCACATTAATATTTCAATTGTCTTGGTGCGCCTCAAGTTGAATGGAAAATGAATTAAATCAAGTACACAAAAGTAAGAGAATATACCAAAAATTTTGAGTAGCTTAATCTTGTAGTTTTTTACAAGCAACGCTGTTACCATGAGGAAATCAGCGAAAAAACAATAATCGCAGGTTCAGATGATTCAGAGAACAGTTGCCAGCAGAAACACAACTCGCGATAATGGTGATATGAAAAATTTCTGTGAAAGCAGTTGCTGGTTTTATCGTCAGTGCCTGAGGACTTATTTCATACAACCACAATAAAAAAATGCCTGTTTGGAAAACTACATTTGTGACTGAGCAATTTAACACAGACCAGTCGCAATTGACCAAATGTTTGCACTCGTTGCATGCTTTGCCTGTTCCAGTCTTGGCGATTCCACCGAACAGCGCTGCCGGGCAAACCATGCAAAGAGCGCAAAACACATAGTCGACTCTCATGTGGTCTTTCAAACATGCACATACTTGCATTAACACAAATGCGGAGATGTGTTTAACTCTTGAATATTTTCGTTCAATTTTTGTCACACTAACCATTACGTCGGGTGTGATGAACCAGGTTTTCAAAAATAAAAATAAAATACTTTTCTTCAACTAAAGTTCATCACAAAAACTACACTGAACATATAACTCTCATTGAGCAGTTTGAGCACTAACAAAGTTACTTTGTACTCTAGTATCATACGATGTTTGATGAAAAGGGGGATAGAGTAGATTTCATATATGTCTGAATTGAATTAGTTATAACAAAAACAGTTTGGGCCTGAAGAACTTCTTCTGTTGTATACTGCTAACACGACCGTAGAAGCATGCGCTGAGTGAGGTTCAGCTCTTCACAGCCATCTGGCGCTTAGCCCCCTCTAACCACAACGTCGGGTCAGCGTGCGTGCGTAAGCCACCTCACACCAACCAGTACACGGTCTGCGTGACCCGAACTCACTCCCTTCGCAAAATCGAAAAGAGCGATGATGACCGCAAGCGCACCTTTTAACATGTCACACAAAAAAATGAAGCTACTGAAGTGAAGCTACTGGAAAGCGCTCCGACGCGTGCTTACGTATGTATCACGTGGTCACTGCATTTGATTAAGGTTTGATAAACCCACGAAATCAATCCAGGGTTTTCAAGGCGGCTCTTTGTTCAAAGAAATATTGTGACTTCTGGCAAGAAATTCACTTTTGACTTTTTTGAAATAACTTAAAACGTCTTGATTTCTTATCGTTTGCACTCATAACAAGCAGTGATGAATCGCAAAGTAACGCACAATTTAACACGCAAATCTTAGGATACAGTAAGACTAATGGTTACCGTGCAAAAAGTATCTGCTAGAACCACAGTATTTTCGAAAGTTTGAGGTATCACGAGTAAATTGGACACACAATTATAACACCAGACACTCCATTAAAGACTACTATGTATTACCGAAAATCAGAACGGAAACAGGGAAAAAAATCAATAGTTTATTGGGGCCCAAAGATCTGGCAAGAAGTTCCACCGGATATTAAATCAAAAGCTTTACTGCTGTTTGAAAAAATAATCCAATTATTTAATTCGCCCCTATATAAACAGATGATGCCTGAAATCCATGGATTTATAGTATAGTGATGTTACAGAGCAACGTTTACTTGAAACTTATCTTGCATGTGGATCGTATCCATCATTTCTTGGTCTTGCTCATTATTTTAATTGTATAAGCAGAGGTGAAAGCAAGCCAGAACGGCCCGGAACGCCGTTCCGGTAAAAGAATTATTGCCGGTACGGCGTTCCGGTTAGATTTTCTAGTAGGTTGGTATTATGACGCTGACGCCACAATGGCGGTACCTGAACTTTACTAGAAACAGCTTTTACATCTTATTTCCTGAGAAAGGTGTCATATGAGTTCAAGGCAAATCATTTCTAGCCGCTTCTAAGTTCGTTTCAAAGGAACGTGTTCACTCCCTAGCCGAGCACTTTTAAATACCGGTGAATAACCTAAATAACGTAAATTTTAATTAT
>JGI24021J15306_10007452_pt1 | contig 13329 bp, 11 predicted proteins | sample Ectturendosymbi1_FD_15306 | JGI IMG/M metagenome (IMG submission 15306) | reverse complement strand
ATTAATTTGTTTATTTTAGATCATAACCTTTGAACCAAAAATGCTAGAAAGTCAATCAAAGGCTCAAAATACTTGGACTCGAGCCTAGTTTCCAATGAAAACTTCAGGAAATACTTTGGCCTAGCAGTTGGGCCCTAAGCCAGGTAACATTAGCCAACATGACCCAAAATCTATATCACTTATGACATCACTCACAAAAAATCCGCATCCCCAACCAAAAATTTTTTTTTGAGTGCAGACTAGAAGACTAGCCGATCCGTTTGAGCCCTTGAACAGCTATCTAGCGTAATCATCGGAGGAGCTATTGCGTTGGTAAGGCAACCGCTGGTTTTAGGCTGAAATCTAGGTGCAATATATTCATAGGTCGGCTTTCAAAGTGTTAAAGCATTTCACATTATTATGAACAACTGGTTTCATGAAAGATTATATATTTTGTGAAATTTTTTTGGTGATATTTTGAAAACTCAATTTGTGTTTGCCCTGTAATTCAACAATATATAAATTTGAAAACAATCTTTGCGCGGGTATAACTCCACTACCAGTTGTACTAGAGAACTGTTGAAACCTTCAAAAGTCTCGGCAGGTCTGAGTTTGCAATGAAAAAAAACAATGTTTTGGTTTTAGATTTTTTGTGAGTGATGTCATAAGTTGGATAGTTTTAGGCCTTATTGGCCCACTTCATCTGGCCCTAGGCCCAAACCACTAGGCGGTAGTATTTTGCTCGTTTTTATTGTAAACTAGGGTAAAATCCGAGTCTTTTGATACTTCGGGTAACTTGCTGACATTTTGGGTTCAAAAGTTTTGTCCTAAAATTAACGAAATAACTAATTAATCTAATTATTTTGTTGTCTTTAAGTCATAACTTTTGAACCAGAAATGCTAGAAAGTCGATCAAAGGCTCAAAAGACTCTGATTTTAGCTTAGTTTCTAATGAAAATTTGAGCGAATTACTTCCGTCTAGCAGTTTGGCCCTAGGCCAGGTAACATGACCCAAAATGGCCAAAAACCAACCTCACTTATGGTGTTATTCACAAAATAAAATAAAACCAAAATATTTTTTTCCATTGCAGGCTCAAAGTCTTGCCGAGTTTTTTGAGAGCTTGGACAGCTCTCTAGCGCAATCAGCTGAGGAATTATGACGTTGCTAAGACACATGCCATCTGCTTGCTTTTAGGTCGCTGGCAGCGAACATGTTAAAAGTTCATTTAATATTTGTAATTATGGTATAAGAATTTCAGTCCATGACACTTTTGGTNTAGTGCATTCATATCTAACTATATCTAGGCGGTCTTTGAAACAATCTTATCAATGTGTTGCAACTTGAATAGTATTGTGGCCAGCTCCAAGGTCACTAAAGAAATTNTTTGTTCTTCACCTTTCATCAGAGGCATTCTACAAAAAGTGTGTATTTATCATTACTTGCAAATTAGCATTATCAATGAACTGTATGGCAGTAAAGGAAAAAAATGTCTATCAGTTATGAAAATTATAAGAAAAGAAGTTGCTTTTTACACTTGGGGTCCTGCTGATTTTCTCAAGTAGCAGCATGGGATACCAGACAGTTTTTCAGAGTGCAGCACATTCACGCCAGTTTCACAAAACACTTCGTAATTGAAGCGATTCGTTTGTTAAATCTGCTATTTTTCTTCATATATTTCATACATAAATGTACAGACTTCGAAAAGGTAGTATTTAAAGTCTTATATTATCTGTGTATAGACTGTTATCTGCTCTGGAAATTTCATTCTATACAGATACATAGACTGGGAATGGAAGTTTAATTGATAGCTTTGGAGTGTCATATGTGTGCTCTGTGGAGTCTTATCGCTGCTTGCAGTTAACTGGAGGCTACATAGCTACATTTGTAATAACTGCCATGTTGGTGGCAAGCTAATGACTGTGCCACACAAAAACTTTCTGTTGCAACCCATTGCATTAATGCCAAGCACAAGGCTAAACAAACCATAGTACTGTTGTTTCGTCTTTGGTATGACTGTACCAAGAATCAAACCTAGCCTTCCAGCTTTGGTTGTGTATGCTCTACCCAGTGTGGCCACTTGGGATTAGTGCTTACCTTGCAAGCAATGTTCTTCTGCTTATGTTGAAGAATTTGGTTAGTTTGAGTACTTTTGAAAAAGCAGCATTGCACATTGTAAACAACATCATCAATTAGAAGATGCCTTCTCATGTATCGTATTTTTCGGACCATGAGGTGCACTGGATTATTAGACACAGCATCAAAAATTGAATGCTAGCTGTTCTTTTTTCATACATAAGGCACATTAAATGAAGCAAAACTCAGATAAAATACAGTGGAGTTTAATCTGTCATACATGCCTAATCCATTAGACACAAATAGAATAAAACAAAAGCTGTGCGTGTGTTTGATTCTGTGTGCACCAATGTTGTCAGGAGCCTCACAGAGACAATCTGTGGAATGTGGTAGTTATTCTCTGAAACATACATTGCTCATTGCAATTGTTGTTGGTTTATTGCATAACACAATGGTCTGTTTGCAAAAAATCATAACTGGCAATAAATAAATATCAACGTTTATCACATAAAATTAGTCCTTGGTGAGAAAACGCAACCAGATGCATACATTAGGCACACTGCATTAAAAGGCACACTTAGATTTTTGAGAAAATTGAAGGATTTTAAGTGCACCTTATGGTCCAAAAAATATGGTATGTAAGCGGTGCTCATGCTTAATTATTATGCCTGTGTAGAAAGATTTATTAGAATCACTGTGAAGATATTGTTAAGATATCTGGATTACCATAGCAATTTGACACATCAGCAACAAAGTTGCAAGTTGGACCAAGGCAATGTAGACCTATACCTAAAATGCAGTGTCAAGCTTAGTTACAGTGTGTCAAATCAGCCCATGGACAGTGAGGAAGAGTGTAGCTTTAGTCATAAAAAAGAGGATTCTCCAAGAAACAAGATGTTAAAAGCACAAAAAATTTTTCAAGGAAATGTAAATTTTGTGCAGTTGTCAAGGTTAAACAGTGTTTTTGAGGATTTTTCGACAGGTAAAAGTTATCACTTGCTATTTCACCACTTTGACATACTCATTCAAGACAAAGATAGGAGTTACTGTTGGTATGTAGAAAGTTTGACATTGTCATTTGTTGTCACTGCTTCTTAATGTAGTGGCAGAAAACTGATATTTTATATTTTGCAGTCTTACTTTATTTTGAAATTATGTTTTAAAAGTTCAGAAATTGTACATACTGTGTTATTCATATATCTTCTATGCCCAATGCTTGATAAAGCAATTAGCACGGTCATCATGCCGTTTGGAATTAAATTGAAAAGAACTGGTCGGTATATACTTTCTCATAAGAACTCATTTTTGGTAAGTTTATATGCAGCAGTTTTTAGTTTTCATATTGTATTGCTTCTGGCATAATTCCTCTAAGTTGGAACTGCAAAGTTTACTTTGTGTTTGAAAACTGGTTTGTTTGAACTTTAGAATGTATATATATAAGACTAGTTTGTTTGTCAATTCAATAAAATTGTTAAAAGCTTGTTTGTTTAATGAAGATACATGCAGGTTTTTTTTAAAGGAAAATGTTAGGTACCCGGTATGGATGTGTAGGGACCCGATTTCTCTGATTGTAGGGACCTGGTTTTCTCTGATTTTAGGGACCCAATGATAATTTTCTCTGATTCTAGGGACCCGAATCGGGTCCCTAAAACGCCTTAAAAAAACCTGATACATGTGAAGATTTTTAATCATTTTGTTCTGCTTGTTTGCGAGTTATACTTAACAGTGGCCTCAAAGACCCAGTGGCTGCTAATAAACTTAACAGTGGCCTCAAAGACCCAGTGGCTGCTAACTGGACTTGAGTGATTTTTGTATTCTGATGAAAATTGATGACAGGCTTGGACTTTGGTGTTCTAAATGATGATGTAATGTTCATCACATTTTACTATCTACTATGAAACTTGACAGATGCAGTTGCATTATATAAATGTTGCATCAAAAATGGAGGGTGTAACAGTGTATGTCTTTTAACATTCAAGCTGCATGTTTATTATTCTATGATGGAACTGAATCTACAAGCTGGCTCAAGCATGTCAAATGAATATATTGCTTAATTTCTTCGAGTTGTTGAGCTTCATATACTGTATATGCTTTTGGTGAAGTTAATGCTAATGTTCATACATCAAGCTATATGAGTAGATGCAATGCAAGCTGTATGCAGCATTTTAAAATTTGTGGTGTCAAATCTTGGTCTGACATTCAGATGTTATTTAGAATGTCTGCTATTATTGGTGTCATTTCATGCTCTGCCTAATGATTTCATTTGCAGTGGTTTTGCTTTGGCTTGCATATTTATGGTTGAATTGTAAACACCAAAATAAAAAGAAAGATTATGAAGAAGTAAATAGGGTTTTTTCAAGTTGGTATTAGCCATTGCTACTACAGCATTTGGTTTTGCAGATTCGTGTTCATTTGCTTGACAACTCTGTTATGGAATGCACACTGACAGTTGAAAATACTGGAAGTGATTGTCTGAATGCTGTGGCTCAAAAACTGGAACTCAGAGAGGTATGTTATCACTCACTCTTAAGTGCTGTGTGTTTGCCATTGTGAAAAAATATCTGCAAAGGTACATACAGGAAAGATTTTCATAATGTTCATGATCAATGGGTTGTTGTTGGTGTATGGAATAAGTGTTACTTTGGAATGAAAGTATCTTGGTTAATTGAAAAGATGGATTGCAAACTGGGTTTATTCTCATTAATTCATAGCATGGCCTGATATTGGATTGTTTACCCACAGAAGCCTTAAATATCTCAGCAGCACAATGTGTGTGTGTGTAGTTCACTCTGTTTTTTTTATTCATGTCTTTCAAATATAAAAGTTTGCAAGTTTTGTGACATTTGTTAGATATTTCTGGCAATGTGTACTCTTTACAGACAGGATATTTTGGCCTTAAATACTTCAACAAGCAGCAGAAACTACGATGGGTAGAGCTTGACAAGCCTTTAAAGAAGCAGGTTGACAAGTATGCCCTGGAACCGAATCTTTTCTTCAGTATCATGTTCTACATTGCCAACATTGACCGCCTTCAACAAGAAATTACCAGGTGTTTATAGTCTCTTTTACCCACATTGCTTAGCATTTGTTCTGTGATTAGGTCCTTCCATAATTTCTGAAAAGGTGTTAATAACTGTGGTTGTAGTATGAATAATGACAGCCATAGAGCAAATCTGACACTTTGAGAATATCTGATTCTAACAATTATTGCTTCTCGTGCAATTGTTCACATGCATCTTGTCATTAAACATGTAGTTTCCTTTTGTTTGGTAAACGTTGCAAAATCTGTCAAACTACAGTAGTAATGTGTGCTGCTTGTTTTTTCATTCAGATACTTATTCTATCTTCAAATAAAGAACAATGTGATTGATGGAACACTACACTGCAAGGTGGATGAGGCTGTGGAACTTGCTAGTTACATGCTACAAGGTCAGTAACATGTTGTGCTTATATCTTACTTCTTGTGGGGCTTTTGAGTTTTGTTGCCGATTTTGTTGAAGCAAAGATGCCTAGGTTGTATGCATTTATCATCAATTGTTGTACTGACATTTGTGCATGGTATGTCCCACTACAGCATAGTCAAGAACTGCTAAAGTTTTGGCATGTGCCATATTCTCAATTGCATTATGAAGATATATTTGTCTTATCTAGAGCTCGACCGATAAGGTTTTTTTGGGCCGATACCGATGTTTTTCAATTTTCATTGCCGATGTCCTGATACCGATATTTTTGTATTACTCAAGCAGTAATATTTTTGTATCATTCAAGCAGTATCTATTTTGCCTCATGAGGCAAAATAACCACTCCTGGGGCTATTTTGCCTTCAGCCAAACATTTTCAAACTAAAGCTGGAAGACATTACAGTGCATATTTTTCTTCAGGCCACATAAACAAAGAAAATAATTTCACAAGTTACAATTATTTTATGAGGCAAGATATACACTCCTGTTATGCCTTGTGAGGCAAAAGATACACTCCTGGAGCTATTTTGCCACCAGCCGAACATGATTGGCTGAACTGGTCACGTGACAAGTTTGCACAGCGTGAGTGCCTCAGTTGACTGTGACATCTGTAAATGGGTCAGTCTGAAAGATAAGTAATGTTATGCTTTCAGTGCTGGCAAGCTGTTAGCAGCTTCTTCCTTGCATTGTGTGAACTGTAGGCTAAACCTAACCCCTTGTTTCTTTACATATTGTACTTGTCACGTGACCGTTTCAACCGTTTGACCAAAAGAATGGCTTAATCCATTGTGCCTACTGCAGTCCATAGCAATTTCTAGGACTCACAGTAGTCTAACTCTAAATAAAAAAATGCACAAACAGCAAACATGTGTTGCGTATAAGTGGGCTTGCTCCTTGTATAGACATCTGTGCCTATGCTTGGATGCCAGAAGTAAAAAATGCGCGACGCATGAAAACAACCACTTCACTGCAATGAAGAACCATACAATATCGAATTCTGTGCAAACCTGGGTCCTGCTCACTCTGTCTAGCTTAGAGAGACTTTGTTAAAACAGCCAACCAACACAACAGCACGTAATCTAGTTTGTTCGCAGACAATCCTGTGTTTACTGCGCCAAAACCTACGAGCGAATGTTACGTCATAGAGCGTTTTATCAGGACTATTGCACTATGGTCTATATGCATGAAGGGNAGGCTCTGTGCGCTAGGAACAGGACAGAGCATTTGTGTTAATCAATCAGAGTCAGAGACGAAGTAGCAACTTGGGTTTCCGAACGCTCCATGCAGAGCAACAGCGCAACACTTATGAGCAAATATTGCCGATATATATCAGCGGAATTTTGCCGATACCGATCCGATACATCGGCAACATCGTCATATCGGCTGATATATATTGGTGTGCCGATACGTCGGTCGAGCTCTAGTCTCATCTTCTCATTTTGTCATGTTGGCACCAGTAATGCTTTTAAATTCTACATCCTAAGAGCAAAATTATAGTATGTAGGCCTCCAAACTAAAGTTTTAAGTGTTAGCTGGTTTTAGAAAGATAATTATTTTTGTATATTTCTTGTGAATGCAAACCTACCACTTGGCAAAGTTAAAGAATGGTTATTTAGCTTCCCACTTTATCAAATGCATTTGATTGACTAATGATTGCATGGGTATGAAAGAAGTATACTGCAATGCAATTATGCACAGGAAAATCTTGTGTGGCAATTTGGGCTATTGCTTCCTGTATCACGAGTTGCAATTGTTCTTCAGCTTTTATATGGTGCTACTGGAAATTAGGTAGCTTAATTTTAAAGTGTATTGGTACTGAATTGCCAAATTTCTTTTTTGTGACTTTTATGTTGAGTAAACTCCAGAAATTTGTATTATTCTTTGTGTTTTTATCATTTGCATTTCTTGTGAAGTTAAAAATGTGTTTTGATATGACATTATGCGATGTATAAAATCAAGAACCTAGGCTTTGTGTATATGTACTACTATTTCGCTTCCATTTTATTTTAAGAATGTAGCTTGAGTTTTTGCATTTGGAATTCATTGTCCTTTATGGGCTGGGCACCATTAAGGACACGAAGAAATTCAATCGTGGTTTGACTTCAGAATTACATATACTATATAATTCTACTTTAAATCTTTGACTGCAACTATATATACTATGTGTTCCTGCTGGTGCAGTGCACTCTCCTTACTACGCAGCACATTTTGACTGGAAGGGTCATCTTATTCTTTATGTAACTTAACCTTGCTGCGTTTGTAGCTTAATTCATATTGACATGNGCTTTGATCAATTGAAATTAACAGCCTTTTTTGAATTGGCTTCAAAGTATGTCAGAGTTTGAAATGCAGCAAGTACAGTGATTAGAGGTTNAAAAACAGTCTGATNGTGATTGTGTGATTGCTGTCCAGGGTGGGTTGTGCACTGTAACATAATAAAAACATTTATCTCAGTAGACTACTGATCCATTAACAGCTTTATTGTGCAACTGATGACAAGGCATCTTAGTTTTGTCTTCAAATACCATAATAGTTGTATTTGGTAACTTCAGGTATCTTTCCACTTTTAGATCACAACTTCAGGCCCAGTCTGGTTTTTTTTTATGCTGAGACATTTTGGTCATTTCTTCCACAATAGTATTAAAAGTCGCATTTGTAACTGCATTCACCAGCCTGCCTTTTCAGAGATTATGACCGAAATGACTTNACTCTTTTCAGCCATTTAAAAAAATTTTGGTCTATGACCAAAAAATGACAGAAAAAATAAACTCGTGGCCCAGTACATTGCCATAAGGTTTGTCTTTCATAAACTTAAAGCGGGTGTGAATTTAGTTGTTGACCGTTCANAGCCCCANTGGTTTGCACAACTGAATTTTCACTTTTTTACCTAATCCTGAACCTGANACAAGTGACCCAGCATATGTGCAGTCCAAATGTTAAAATATCTTGCAGTTTACTAGCGACTGTATGTTGAGAAAATTCCCTACACNTAGGAATACAAGTCGCAGCAATGTAAAGCACCACACAGAAATTTGCAACTCTTCTNTGGTGTATTTCTCATTTTCTCAATTCACATCAGCCCTAAACTGCACCGCACCAATCAATCCAGGGTCAGTTCATCCACGAATTACACACAAGCATTCATCAAATGAATTCTATTTGAGTGGTCTATGGTAGAATTTTTTGAGGCAATCATTTCTGATCAAATCAATTCATTGCTACAAAACCCAAACACAACCTTGTCTGATAATGGTGTGGTTGGATTTGGATAGAGGTTTACTTGAGAAAAACACCGCTTGTTGTAGCTTCAGTCTAACACTCTGGATAAGTGTTATTGTATGGGTACCACATACAGATATGTCAACTCTGGATTAAACGACCGTATAAAGGTGTTTGTTGACTGGGGTGGAGATGGGTTCTCATAAGGACTAAATTGGATAGCCAGCAATGTGCACCAGTTTAAACTGCATGTGCCCAGACTTGGTGTTGTGTGGCGGGTCAGATACTGAAAATACATAAGATATTGTGACAATGCAGGGTTGGGTCCTTTGCTGCAATGAGATCTGACATGACATGAACAAATTTCAGAAATCGGTTTTTATTTTCAACTCAATATTTTGGCACAGAAGCTTTTGAGTAATGTGCAGTTTATTTCACTTGTACAGCTGAGTTTGGTGACTTCGACGATGCTACCCACGATGTTGACTACTACAGAGACTTCATATTATTTTGTGAGGTAAGCTATCACTAAAAAAGCCAATTTGTGCATGGTGTGACTTCACCCTAAGCAAAAATTTCCGCGTATGTGTCTTCCGGCATAGTCACTCTTGCCGAAAGAGTAGGAGTTTTTCTTTTGTTGCTAATAGCAGAATACTTGTGGTCGTCGCTAGAGTATGCAGTTGTGAACATAATTGTCAGAAATGCAGAAATCCGTTTGCAAACAGCGTGGTGAATGTGACTGTCTCACTTTCATACGTTTTGGTAAGAATCTTTGCGTCTGCATGTTTTCAGTTTTCATTCTACAGCATTGTGTTGCAATCCCGGAACTTATTCCATGTTAGAGTTCACAACTTGTGCTTTAAAGTGCACATTTCAGTAAGTTTTTCATGCAATGCATTCTTCCGCAGGATGTTACTCCTGATGTTGCGACGCTAGACGCTCTGACTTCACAGACTATTGAACAACACAAAAAGCACAGGTAGACATGCATTTACAAACGTGCATCATCTCTGACTAAATACGCTAGCGCGAAATACTTGCCTTGATTTTGTTTTGCCTTTGGTGTACAGCTGCTACAACCGTTCATGCACGGCGGACGAAACAGAAACGAATGATTCGTGACGCATTATTATTACCCCCGAGAAACTTTTCTAATCTCGTCTGTTCTTGTGTTGAACTGGTTTATGTGCTCTTTGTGGCTCGATCAATATTTACCGAATTACCTGCGGCATACCAGTGCGCGAATCGAGATTGAATGGCATGCTTTCCTAGTGACTCAATGGGTTTATTGACCGCGTGACCTATGCGTTTATATCGCTGCTTTGATTGCCGGTGCAAACTTTGCCCATATTGACTCTCGCACTAAATTCCGATAACGTCTGTCATGTCAACTCGCACAAGATTGCTGAAACTGCACAATTTCATCCCCAGTAATGAAATAACTAGTAAGNTTGATATAACAATTTTGAAGATTGAAGAGGAAAGTCCGATTTTGCTGGAGAAATGTTAAACTCCAAAGGTTCCCCANGCCAGAGCTTAACTTTCGTTCATGTGTGTTTTCGTGGCGCATGGTATTTCTTTCCATGTCACCATAACAACGTGGCTCAACCGCTGCCCGGAGTAACGGTTAAATCGAAGTACAACTAACAAATGTCAGACTTCACCCACAACAATGCAAGAATGGTCTGGTATATCTGTTGCTACTGGGCGTATTTAAGTCCAAACTAGACGTCTGCAGGGGTTGAGCCATCACCGGGCTGAGTTTAAAAATTGCTTTTAATCGTCGGGCCAGACCTCAGATCAGAGCCTCAGACGCAACTTGCTTATTGAGCTGTTTTTGAAATGGCATGCTCAGATTTTGTACGCCCGAGCGCTTTGCTTCTTGGTAATGAGCGTTAACTGGGAATCTTGAACAGATTCTGGACGTGGTGTTTTTAGTCACGAAGAATATAGATATTCAATTTCAATTAACATCACGTCTCACTGCCTATGCATTTATGTTACGTGCGGTTGCGATCTGCGCAGAATGTCTGAAGTTGATAGGTGCCGAACTGAGTAATTTTCAGTTTCAAAATCTACGGAACCCACAACTGTCTTGCAGGGGTTTGTCGCCAGCCGACGCGGAGTTGAATTACATACTAAAGGCGATTCACTTGGACGGCTTCAGTGAAGAGCTACTGCCGGCCAAGGTGAGCGTTTTTAGTCTGCTACTGTAGACGAATCACGCCTGTGGATAATAACTTGCTCACATAGTGCCGATCCAGGGACGTCCCCTATCACGTTCAAAGAGCTTGTTTTTGTGGCGCTGTACAAAAAGACATGATTTTTCTGCGTCTTCGCTAGAACGAGTTCGGAAACGACGTCGAGGTCGGCTGCTCGTTTGCCGGCGTCATCATCAAATCGCGGGCCCAGCGCAGTCGCAACCAGGAAGACGCGATGAACTTTGCGTGCCACGAGTGGCCCGTCGTGGAACATACCGCTCACTCGAAAACGGCGTTGTCACTGGAAATCAGAAGCGACGCGTCGCTGTCGACTATTCACCTGCACCTGGTTTGTTCCTTGTTCTTTCTGGCTTAGGATTCGCGTTTAAACGTTTTGCGGGATCGAGTTCCTTGACCTCTGCCGCGGACAGAACGCTTGCGTTTATTCGTGAAGAATTGCGCTGCAAACGAAGTTTCGGATGCGCTGTCAAAGTCCTTGACGCTGAGAGCTCAGCGAGCATCCGTCCATTTAGGTTTGCAACATTTATAAATCCTTTCGACATCGTCGCTCGAGCATTGATGGCGCAGTTACTGACAATTTACTGGAAGTTTAAATCAGTCAAGTAGCTGCTTCAAGTTGTTATGGTTTCAAAGTAGCAGTGAATCATAAACCATGGACAGGTTGTTTCGCACTTGGATTTCAGAGATGCTTGCCAAGTGGAGGCAAGCCCAACCTTTCCATTTGACTGCACGGCGCGCAGCCATAATGAGCCGCCTTTGTAATGCGATTGTTGTGTGTGGTCAGTTAGCACTCCTTGCTGGTCTTGAACAAGGTCATATTGGAAATGCTCTGTTATTAAAAAGAATGAATTAAGAATCAAACGCATTTGTGAAGGAGCAAATGTCACAGAAGTTGTACCAGCGTTTTGTTACGTTATTTGAAACCTTTCAGGCATTGTACTGAGTAATAACTTTCGACTTCTTTGTCGCATAACTTCTTTCGTGGCGGATTATTATTATTTTTTGATGTCAGCGACCTCGATAAAAGGTCATTGTCCCAGTACTGGACGTTGCTGTGGGACTTTACTCAGTTCGTAAATCACTGAAGTGGTTTCTTGTTTGTAGGACGACTCGGACGCGGCCAAATACGCGTGGAGAATGCTGGAATCGAAGCGAAAATTTTATCTCCAAAACAAGGATTCACTAAAGTAAGCGAAAGCCGACAAATGCGACTGCCGCGTTGTACAGCTTACTGCGCAGTCCCCTGCGGTACCTGCCTATTGTTACGTTGTCGTGTGTTAGGTGTCGGTGTTTGCCAACATGACTTTATCTTAACTAACAAGATCCCAGTCCTGAACCACGCTTCTTCAGGTAAAAACTTGAAGCACGTTTCTGTACTGCGTCAAAGTAAACTTTAAAACTCGCAATTCTTTGAAAGGTGAGCTGGTTAAAAACAACGACGCTCGTGCTCTTATGCTCTGGTCACTTAACAACTGACCCAGCGTGCTATCGCATTATAAGGGGTGTTGATAGTTCAACCAGGCGTCGCCCTCAACTGGATGTTTGCCCCCAATGTGGCTTCTGTCGTCATGTTTTCAGTTTGAAGCTTGTTTTCCTGCCCCACTCACGCTTATCTGCACAAACTTGTGTTTGCGACGGAGCCTTGTTTTTCACTGTCAATAGCAACGTGCGACCAGCAAGAAATGTTGGGGTTTTCAGCACAAATTGCTGGCTGGCCGCACGGTGCTGTGGATGGTCTTTTTTCTGTACTGCAATTCGAAATACCGCATATCTCTGGAAGTCCTGTTTCTAGTTTGTTGTGTACACTTTTTTTCGAAGTTCTTGTTCTCTTACCCGCCTTACTTTGACACGGCTTGTCTCGTTTCGCTAACTGCGCATCCTGACGTGAGTTCTGTCTTTTCTCATTACTGTGTTGTGTTTGACTGACCAGCCACGTCACGGTTCTCCAGATATATTGTTGTCGGGTCTTGACGTCACGTTCGGACTTCCGACGAGCAGTGATCATTGAAGCGATAAATAACGATTATTCCTTTTATGACTTAAACTACTTTATCTCAACGTGTAAAATGCGTCTAGCCAAACAAAAGCATTAAATGGTCAATGACTAAATGAAATTCTACTTGCTTGAACGTCTTGCCAGCGAAGACATGTCATTCAAGCATCTGCTACCACTCGATCTCGCCAGCGTAGCTGGAAGAGAGGAATTTGTACCTCGCAACAATTATTATTATTGTTTCTTATCAAAACACTCGACCCTTTGTCGGCACTGCCGAGCCACTTGTGACGATTGGGGCCGCGGCGGCGAATAAGCAGCCGCGTGAAGAATCCCCGCCACGAAGCTGCCACGCCGCGGAATGTACGATCAAAAACAAAA
>JGI24021J15306_10007451_pt1 | contig 13332 bp, 8 predicted proteins | sample Ectturendosymbi1_FD_15306 | JGI IMG/M metagenome (IMG submission 15306) | reverse complement strand
AAGGCCAGTTTGCCGTCCATTGTTTTGTCACAGCAGTGTTGTGAAGTATACTTCATCTCCCTTACAGTAGTGAACGCATAATGAGCCTTGACTGCCGAATACTGCTGAAATCGACCCCCTAAATAAATGTGGATCTGCCCCTGGCTTGAACTTTTTGCATTGAAGTTATGAAAACAGTTGGAAGTTGTCAATACTTATAACCAGGGTGTTATATAGTGATTGCATTGGTCCGGCCCGCTTGAGAATAAATTTGCCTGAAGTGGCCCTGGAACTGAAACGAGTTTGACACCCCTGCCTTACACGATGGCATTTATTCAATATGGCTCCCTTACCTCTCTACCAAAACGTTACAAAAGTTCTGCAGCTCAATAAATTGCACGATAAAATGACATGTCATGTAATCCAACACAAAATATTCTGCCAGTAACGTAAAAAGTGAAACGCAAGTATGAAATGCAGGTGGTAGTAAAGTTGTGTTTTCAATACCGTTAGCATGCACACATACAAAGATGGAACAATTGCTGCCAGATCAGGGATGCAAAATTTTCTGTGAATTTTAGTAGCGCGCAGAAATTTTTAGTGGTGCACACATACAAACTTGGCCATAATATTGCACTTAAAATTATAAACTAGGCACTGCTAGTGCTACGTCGCTACAAACACCGTTCGCGCACTCCAAGTTTTGGGTCGCGCGGCGCGAGTGCGCGATCGCATTTTTGCACCACTGCTGTGCTAGATAGAAATATCTAAGATGAGAAACTAACGTTGTTATTTTAGAGCTTCTGTCAATCGCGCTGAAACTGTTTGAATTTTATGTTTGATCACAAGAATCCTTCCCAGAAAAAAATCGTTTTGATTCACTGCATCGAGCAGACATTAACAGCTAAAAAAAACTTGTTTATTGTTTTATACACAAAACGCATTGAAAAATACGAGATATGTTGTATTTCACAGAGGGCCACACCGCTCTCTGGAACATCGTAATACAAGAAATTGTTTTCTGCCTAACTTTGATCTCTGCTATCATAAAGGGAAAGGAAGCGATGGTCAAAACAAAAATTGTTCCGTTAACAGATGACTTTATAGTAAGATCGCCTCGCACATGTTCTAGTCTAGTGATTTGTTGCATTAAAGTTATGACAAGGTCGTGGAAACACTGCAACGCAACTGTTTTATGAAAACGAAAATGCAATGAAATTTTGAGCCGGTTTGAGAAGAGCTTCGCCATACATTTATTGCCCTAATAAATATATTATTTCTTACAGCAACACACAACAGTGTAAAGTTTGCCGTAAATATCTATAACAAGTCGCATTGACATAATTTACAAAATACCGAGAGAAGGTGCTTTTCTGCGTCAAGACAAAGATATGCGTCTAAGAGCCAAACTACTATACAGAGCAAGGAAATCAAGTCTTTTATAAGACACTGCAAGCTACAAGTGAGGCTGGCTGTGGCAAGGTAAGCTCACTTGCCTCAGCTACAAGTGGGAAAAGTGAGGCTATAATTTTCATACAACTAGAACCAGACAATTAGCCTCCAATCTATTCCGCACAACCACTTCAACTCGCGAAATATGCAATGAGCACGGTCATAACAACACATACAGTACGTTTGCGTGCTATGGGCGACTGTACAAGCGCTCGCAAGGTACAAACACCGATGCAAATCACGAACCGGCAAGCACTCGAAATAGATGGTTCACCCATTTTTTGTCATGATTTTCAAATAAAAGCTACAGATTACACAAAGCAGTTTCCCCACGCAGCAAATAAAATCGTACCTGTAACACCTGGTGACCAAAGTCAAATCGACGTTGTAAGAAATAAGGTACGGTTTCCCATTGTCCAGAGTTTCCAGAGACTATAAAAAAACGATATAAATTTCACCACCGCTTCTTGCAACTATACGCTGTTGTAGTATATCAAACATTCGGAAGAATGGACATCGAGGATCTTGGCAACACGGAAACGAAGAGCTGTAGCGTGAAGATTACAAACATGGCGGTTTAACTGTAGAATGACGCATTTCAGCTCCAAAGCGTTAGAGCCACGACACTTCGTCTAAGACAGGGGTTCCCAACCTTTTTCTGACCATGTACCCCTTCAATATTTCGACAGATGAGCAAGTACCCCTAAAATTTCTTACGACAAAATGGTTGAGTAAAATAACAAAAATCCACTGAATTTTTAATAGAACTTTTACAATTCAGAATGTTTGGAAATAAATAATATAATACAGGTACTGTATATAACTAGACTTTTCCCTTCTATTGCTAACTTTAAATGTACTTCAGATAGGCGAATATACCTCTAGGGCAGGGTTTCTTAACCTGGGGTGCTGAAATTAATTTAGGAGGTGCTGGGAAAGGTCACATATGTGGCGGTCAAAGGTAAAAGGAAGATATACTGCACTTGCCTTTACTTTATGCTTATAGTAACCAGGTGTTAGCCAATGATAGGGGGTCCTGGACTGCTTAGGCGTGACCAAAAGGGGTGCTGAGGCAGAAAAAGGTTAAGAAACGCTGCTCTAGAGGTACAGGTACCCCAGGTTGACAGTCCCTGGTCAAAAACATCCAGGGAATATCGTTGGCTTCCTCGAGCAGTGCGAGCTCTTTTCCTATGAGGGAAGTGACATTCCGGTTTCTAATCACCAGCTAGCGAGATTTCCGTTTACGCATGGCTTTCAAGTCTCACAGCGTAGAAGCACAGCAGAATTGTAATCGGTCCGGGCCGGGTTCGGGCTAAGTTTGTCAAAATGTTTCGGACCAATTTCGGGCCTGGATATGAAACCTTTTTCGCTAAGACCGACACTTTTGTCGCTAATTACTGTTGAAGCAATCGAGTTGATTCAATCTTTAATTAAAAATGGTGAATTGTGACTTTATTTAATCATGTTTACTTTGCAACACAACCAAATACCCCGGAGTTGCGCATATCTTGACTTGCTCGGTAACGTGACTTTCGGGCTTCGCAAATATATGCCGGGTTTGGGCTTCAAAATGAGACCCGTCTGCGTGAAGCACAGTGCGCTGCCCATATTAGCTTCCCCATATGCGGAGCGGGCGCAACGTGGGGTCTCCACTTGTGGATAGCTGGTGGGGGAACATGTGGCGAATTTTTCGAATAGGTCCTCCTGCCTAAATCCCGAGCGCGGTCCTTCGTCATCCGCGCGACAATCGATGCACGATGGTTTTGATTCATTTTAAGCACTTCATGGTGTGTAACTGCCATAAATTATGTCGTTGGACAGCCATTTACACAGTAACTTTTGGGATATATCCGAGGATACCACGCGAAGACCAGTGTTGCCAGATGGTTGTCACCTAAACCTACTAAATCGTGTCACGAAAAACTGCTAGATCCTGCTAAAAACCATGTCATTAAATTTTAGCTAAAATCTGCTAAAAATAGTGAAATTCTGCTAAAAAACTGTATTTTTGAGGTGTTTAAAATAGGCTTGTAAAGCTATTTATCAATTTTTGGTCTTGCACTCACTATCAATGGACCAGACATAAGGCCTACGACTGTCTGGCGTAACTGAACCGCCTGGAAAATGATATGTGTTGTGGGATAAAAATATATTCTGCCAATGTAGTCTTTAAACCCAATGCGCTCACTGAGCACAGAAGCAATCATTTAGGCTTCACCAAGCCATCCAGTTGCTTGTTATTTTGATTCAATATTCTTCTTGAAGCGGCATCATAACAGAAACTCCAATGACAATAGCAATGGTATGTTTGTGCATCCAAACGATTAAAGGCAGCTAGTTGTGCCTGGTGGCCTTTGTGTTGCCCAATAAAGCGTCAGAAAAAAGGTAAAGAATTTTTTGATGAAGTGCAAAAGTTTACATCTCTAAAAACTGTTGGAACAAATATTTGGCCAGAAGTTTGTTATCTGCTAAACGGTTTTAAAAATCCTGCTAGAAAATCAGCTAGCTGCTAGCTTGAAGAGTTTCCAGCTAACGACGAGAAAAACTTGCTAGATCAACGCAGCAAAACAGCTGAAATGGCAACACTGGCGAAGACGTTGTTGTGGGCAAATTTGTGTCGGAGAGGGCTTGCATTGAGTCTACTGCAAAGGCGGTCATGCGGAGATCATTACACCTGAAAAGGAAAGACATGTATGTCGCTGTCACTTTTTTAACGGAGCAGGGTGGACGATGTTTTTGGTTCTTTTTCTCGCAACAACAACTCCCCCATTGCAAACATTGACTTTTTTAATGTCATGTAGCCTTTGACTTGTTCAGAACATTTCGACGACATGACTATACAAAAAGCTGACGTTTTGGTGACACGATTATTAGACAATACATTACTTTTTTATTCTGTGGAACTGACGATGCTCATTTGAGCGAAATTAATATTCCTGTTTTTAGAAACTGCGGCCAGATTTTTGTGGAAGACTTCTGTGAGCCTTCATGTGTAACATTTTGATATGGAGCAATTATCGCCACAGCATGTTCGACCGAGCCTTTCTGGTGGTCAGGCAGATTCTGAAAGAACTCAGTTGAATGCTAGAGCAAGTAAACATACATTTCAGAAGCGCTATTTAAGGGTGTAGTTTGGGAAATTGAGAATTCAGCGAGACAACGCCGGGCAGCTGTTAAAAGACTACCTCTCTGTGACTGCTGAATTACCACCTCATCACAATATAATGCTGTCGAAGCATTATGCAACCTTTCAAATGAGTATATGAACTGTAAAGCAAGCTCGTCCCTCCACTCAATGACGTAGATTGGCATGGTAATTAGAGCAACGCGTTGGTTTCAGCGTGAATTGTAGTGATACATTAAGTGATTATTGCGTGAAGTCGCAATCGCCTCTGAGGGTATCTCTAGATTACATCTGGAGTGAGCTTCGCTCGTAGCAGTAGTTATATTTAGGCAACAGGCCTCCAATTTCATTGCCGAAACATAGTCTAACGTTTAACTCTGTTGCACAGGCTTTTTTTTCAAAAATTAAAATCTTTGTTCCATAACTGAAAAAGTCATTTGAGATGAGGGGTGAACTACCCAGAAAAATTTCATTTGAAGAAATATCTAAAACAAACTATGTTTGGTATGTTAACCAACGTTTGCAGTATTCTCATTATTGTTAAAAAGAGCCCAGTGATTTAATTGAGCCAGATGTTAATGAATATGAACAATCTACAACCAACAGCTAAAATTATTTCAGCAAAACATACTTCCAAACGAATGGCAAACCTTGCTTAGCTTGTTGATTTTATTGTAGCTACACATGTGTCTGTTTCCATTTTTACAACACTGGCAAGCTTTGCAAGCGCAACTTTTTATGTAATTATACAAATAAGTTAACTCTTCTCAGTGCAGAACTTGGGTTGTCAGTGAGTACATTCCAGTTAATTACACTACAATACTACAGCTTCTCTGTAGCAAAGTCACGCCAGGTGCTTAAACCGATGACAAAAAACTTAACTAGCTCAAATGCTTCCTAAGTTGGTACGTACAATTACCACCAAGTTGTTCATGTCTCATTGATGTCTTTCTCATCCACAGCAAATTTTTGTGATACAAGAACAAACAACCAGGATTTGCCACCACATGATCGCTTGTCATGAGAGCATTACAAGTAGCTGCTTTTACTCGCAGACACCATGGTAACAACTCTATTACACTGCATTTGCTTTGTACTCTCATTCAAGGTGTTCAAAGTGGTTTATGGGCATTTGTTTTATGCCGTGCAATGCATGCCTCCTTTCTTCTGGCAAATCATTCGTGCAAATTTTCATTGCACCCATTTATCCATGTGAAGCACGAGGATGGACAAGCTTGAAGTACATCCTTTGAATGATCAGGCCAAAGTTGTATCAACTCTACTGACTTCAAACTTCACATTCAGCAGTGCGATTTTTATTCAAATTAGTGGCATTTACAAAAGGTGAGTAAAGCATACTTTTTTTTCACATCAACTGATAGTGAGATATAATGGCAGCAACTGCTTTCTGTTACATAAACCAATATCTTTGTTCCATCATCCACTTACAGCAAGATACTGCCTGTCCCTGTCAATCAAATCAGCAAGCCTGTTGAGAAGTCGTCCACGCTCTGATGCATCCATAGTTCTCCATGGTGATCCTGCTTTAAATGCTTCCCTTGCTGCTTTCACAGCCTTGTCCACATCAGCCTGCAAAAAAGATTTCATCAAATGAAAAGCATAACATATTATATGTAAATATGCAGTTTCTAGATCAAAAATGTGGACAAGAACAGCCCACTGAATGAAACAAATTAAAATTGTCAGAGCATTGTATTAAAAACAATCTTGCAACCTTCTGTTCCAGTATTATTGCTTTTTCTCAAACTTTATAATACTGTCCTTACAAATTTTATTCTTACCAAAAAATGAGGCTAAGAACGTTTCTTTTTAATTTACACACCACAAAACCTGATACTTTATCAAATTTGATGAATGCAAATAATTACATTTTGACAACAACTTCAATGCAGATTGGCAATTAGTACTTAAAATCTACATAACTAGCAAATGTTTAGATTTTGACCTGACAAGAACCCAGCAAATTCATCACAAACTGTTCACCTAAAAGAATTATTGAACAAACCATGTGCAGAAATCCTCTAAAAACCATGGTAAATTAATTGTGAAAAATGACCTACACATATGCTTGGAGACCTTACAAAATGTCTACAACAAGATTGCCCATTGATGAGCCATGTCATCACTGATTCTTGAAAGTATCTAAATTTCTATGTATTTATTATTTCATTTCTAAAAAAATAATATTTTATGTGATAAGAGTAAGCACAAACCTTGTCTCCTTCTTGTACATCACAAATTTTTTCTTCTGTGCAAGGATTAACAGTAGGAAAAGTTTTTCCACTAACCGAATTTACCCATTCGTTATTTATGAAGATCTAAAAAGAATAGTACTTAAATTATATTTTATACCATCCACACAATAAAAATTGCAACTTCATTTGGCACTTTATAGTATGTAAAGTTTAGACCAAAAACTGGATACCAACAACCCTAAACAATAAGTTTCTGCAAATGTGCACACCATATTTTTTGGGTCATGAAGGCGCAGTGTCAATGACTAAATGCCAGCTGTTCTATTTTCATACATAAGGGGCACTAGATTATAAGGCGCATTAAATGAAGCAAAACTCAGATAAGTCAAACTGTGTTCAACTATTTCACAATAACTCTCAAATTCTATTCAGTCTGGCAGATTAAATATTTGAGGGAGTTTAATCTGTTACACATGCCTAATCCGCTAGACACGAATACAATAAACTAAAAGCTGTGCAGTGTGCACCAATGTACTAAGGAGCCTCGCGGAGTAATACGATCTGTGCTTCAACATTAAGGTATATATGTATGTGCTAGCCACTCACGGAACCACATGCGCTGCTCATTGCAATTGATGTTGGTTTGTTACATAACATGATGGTTTGTTTAAAAAAATATCGTTGTGATTTTGAATGCATGCAAAAGCCTCATTTAAGACAGTGGACAAACCTGGCATGTGGCCAACAGTCTTCAAAATCATACGCGTGCAGCGCTCATAGTTAAGCTGTAAGTAGCAATTAAATAAATAGCACCATTTACAACAGGGGTGGGGAACCTACAGCCTGCATGAACATTTGAAATGGCCTGCATCAAAATTTTCATTTTTCAAATTAGAGTATATAGCAACAAGTCAAAACGAAGCTCCATAATAAGCAGGTACTTACAATAACTATCTATAGACAGTAAATCAAGAGAAGTCGCTCTTCCTCATAGTTAGGTAAAGGTAGAATCTTAGGAGGATAGAATTAATGGATTTTGCGGCCCGCCAGCGATAATGCACAATTCATGCTGCTCGTGATAATTAATAGGTTCCCCACCCCTGGCTTACCACATAAAATTGGTTCTAGGTGAGAAAGCACAATCAGATTCATACATTAGACACACCACATTACAAGGCACACTTTTGATTTTTGAGAAAATTAAAGGATTTTAAGTGTGCCTTGTGGTCTGAAAAAATATGGTAATTAATTCAAGAGCAATGACGATCTATCAAAAACAAAGCAACAGAACATACCTGTGTGTATTTTAGTTCTGGATTCTTTGTAGGTTCAGGAGTTGCCATTTTTCGTCAAGCAGTTACGTATCAACTAGTTCTTCCTAAGGCTGTGCAAAACAAGACAATAAATTAGAATTTGCAATTGCTAATCAAAATACAACCAACAGCCGGATTAAACACATTGTAAAATACGTTAAACAAAAAACATCTTTCTACAAATAATTGTAAAATGTTACCAAACTCAGACATATCTTACTTTTAGCATTTACTTATTTGAATGGAATCCTAATACTAATACAATAAAAAAACTGAAGCACACCTAAAATCAAGACTAGCTTTTTAATGTGTTAACATAATGCTCATGCTGACCAAACACAGGAATTTTTAAACCATTAAGATAAACAACCGCATTGTTACACAATGATACATGGTCCATTAGAAAGCCTATGGTACACAAGAGACAATGACATATGAAAAATTAGCACTTTGATTAAAATTAAACTTATTTTAGGCCTAATTGTTTTGTTCAAAGTTAGCATTATTGATAACATGATATTCAAAAAATACTTAAGAGTACTAAATAAAACAGCAGTTTCGTTTTTTCTCCTTTTCATTTATACGATTATAATCTATATTTAAAAAATTTGTAAAAAAAGATTTGTCGTCATGGATCCTTAGCACATCCCAATATAATTTATGGACCCATCAAGAAGAAACATTGCAATAAATATTCAAAATTAGTTTTCATTCATCATAGTAGTAATCGAAATGTCTGCAGTGCTTATTAACACTCAATTGAAATGTCAGAGTAAAGTCCATTAACTCTTTGCATCATATTCACAGACCCCAGGTGAAGAACCCTGGATATATATTATTATCTATGACCTGATCTTAAACTCAATGGTGATGGCACAATCTCCACAACAAAAGCGCACAGAAAATGCACAAGAAATAAAAAGTCACAGGAAAACCTAAGGGCATACAAGATCTATTTGATTCAATGGATCACCTAGCCCTGGTAACAATTGCAAATAGCATTAACTTCCTACCATTAGATATACCTGACAAAAATGCTGCTAGCTTCTATAAAGACCTGGAACAACTGAAGATAGAAATGAAAAAGATCAAAGCACAAGTGAGAATAGAACAACTACTAAAGTTATTACAGCAGAAACACAATGAATCAGAAACTGGTAGAGCATACAGCTATGGCAGCAACTAATGCCACTGAGTGGGATTTGTAAAACCCGAGAGAGAGGGTTTGTGAAACACTGATCACAATGCAGTACTTTCACAACAAAATACTCTAAGACAGTGGTTCTTCAACTGGGTTCAATCAAACCCCTAGGGTTCAAGGGAGCCATTTTAGGCATTTGACAAAGGTCATCTGAAACATGTAACCCTTTTTTACTTTCTGTTATATTGGGCAAAAAAAGAACCACTGCTCTAAGACAACCTCCAACCTCACACTATAAATCAGATGAAAACCATGAAAACATGTATAGAGACCATAAATTCTCAACAGCTGGACCAAAACAGAAAATATATGCAGACACAGTTAAATCTTATTTGGTATCTAATGCAAATAAGTATAAACATAAAAATGGAGTGAAGGTATCACAGTGTACATAAATAGATAACCACCCTTAGGATTAGCAAAATGAAAAGCTCACTACTTGACTTAAGGCTAGTTGAAAAGCTGGTGGCTCTGTTTATTGCACATCTGGGGCAAGACACCACCAAACTCAGGTAAAAAATTTGATAAAGTGCTTTTGAGAAATGCTGCAGTCATGTGAACAGCTACAAACAAGATATAACTCATTACATAATTCTTACACCTCCTCTAAAGTCTCTTTTGAGAGAATATTAATGGAGTTTGTGGTTATGGTTTATTCATGTATTTTTGTGACTCAAATCACAAACTAACACAAATGCAACAGGAAGGAAAAAATATAACATCGATGAGCAGAGATTAATTGCATGCTGATGAGGTTACAAAAAAACACCAATAACTTCAGGTTACACAAATTGATGTGAACTAGAACATATTTCACTCATAAAGAGTTGTGATGTTTAGCAAATTAATGTAGACTGTAACAAATTTAAATCAAAAAGGAGGAAGATCTTAATTCAGACAAATGGTATAATGGTAACGAAGTTATTCTAAGACAAGTTTCTCAAGACACTCATCTTTGAAAGGCTTGCTTTTACTGGAAGCACAAAAAGAAGCCTCAGAGTACACTTTTGGTTAGCAATATGAAAAAAGCAAAAAGGGTTCAAGTATTTTCATGCTTGCAGTATGTCCAGTGGATGTGCTACTGACACACTGACATAAAACATTCAATACATGTAAACTAAGATACAAGATATTTGCTTGTGAGAAGTGGAGTTGCAAGTCATCATTTGAATTGATCATCTGTAAAGCCATTCACATGTGGTAATATATGCATACTTTTCACAAAACTGGTATTGTAATACTGACTGAGCTGACTTCAAGCTAGAAACAATGTTTGTATTTCTACACCTCTGTTAAATGGTCTGGTACCTCTTTCCTGCCAAAACATGCATAATGCCTAGATTGTGATCTCTTTACTGATACTGTTGCAACCTCTGTTGGCGTTGCGTTGAATGTGCGATTCATCACGAACGAGATGTGAGTGAAGAACAACATCCATATATACGTGGAGTGAACAAGCAATAATAGAGAGATCATGGCATGTGAACTCCATCGTTGCTTGTTGCTGCTACAGTGTGAAGCTTTGCACACTTGCCGCTCAGACTGTAGATTGCAACACTACTACTTGTTTTGAAGAATATTGTCTTTGACACAAAGTTAATTACACAGTAGTTTTTATAGGATGTGATCTTTTAGCATAAGTAAAAAGTCATTCGGTGACAAAAAATTAGGAATCCTGACAATAGAAGTTGAAAACAAGGTTGCTATAGACTTGACCTAAGCCTGATCACTCAGCTTCTTACCAGCCTGCTAGGCTACTTGTATAGCAATGACCTACTTGTTTTAGGAATGAAGCCATTTGAAATTGATATTTAGGTGAATATTTTACATATATTTTAAGCCAAACCCTAAAACCACATTAGTTTAGCTACCAGTAGTGTTAACATAACCATATCCAATTTACACTTTCAAAGGACTAAAAAATGTATCCGGCATGGAAAACTGTATCTGCTTTTGTGCAATACGGATTTGTGCTACATATAACTGTATTTATTCGAGTATAACGCGCAAAATTTTATACGGAATTTTAATCAAAAATTAAGGGCGCGCGTTATACATCAGTTTTTTCATCAGTACGTTTTATTTTTATTTCTTTTTTTGGACAATGATATAAACGTAACTCAAGAAGAGTTCGAACAACTGATTGGAGAATCTGATGATGAATCCGGTTTTAAATTGTAAATTTCATTTGGGAATTGTGCTTATACTAGCATTTTGCTTTACCAGTGTGCTGTATGTTATCAATAAATGTTTTGTTACAGCCACATGTCTTCAACAACTTTTTCATTCAAAAATTAAGGGTGCATGTTATATACGAGTGTATGTTATATTCGAATAAATACGGTAAGACTGAGTTTAAAATATTCCCAGCTCCATGAACATAATCAAGTGGAAAATAACTATTGCTAGTGTGTGAGGGGTTGTCGGTTCAGATCTCACGTGGTTGTATTAGTTTTAATAGAAAGCACTTTTTTTGTTCCATCATAAGATTCCGTGTTTTCACAATATTTTTGGGAGCATATTTCATGTAGGCGTATTTTCTTAAGAACTTTTGAAATCCAGACACAGGTTTAGATTTAAGGTTTTAGATTAAGGTTAAGCTTTTAGTTTAGTGCTTCTGTATAAGGTTAGGGTTCGTGGTTAGTGTTTAGGGTTGGGGCTTATGATAAGGGTTAGAAAAAAATTAATCACCACTTTAATCCTTCACTCTGAAAAATAACTGACAAGAATTAATCAGATATTTTGCAGAGGTCAGCAATTTTGCTATGCTTGATACAATTTTTAGTTCTTCCAAAAGGAAAAATAGATACATTCATTTAGACACTGTCTTGACACTGTCTTACCTATTAGTATCACAATAAAATAAATCTTACCTCTACTAGTACATGCTTTGTTTATTGCTTGGAAACCTGCATAAAAAAACAATATAACCAAATACATTGCTTGTAACGACTAGGTTTATCATTATGAAATGTTTATTTTGCCTCATGAAGCAAAAGACATGCTGGGGCTATTTTGCCTTACTTTAGTCGATGATTGGTTGAAGTGGTCACATGAGTCATGCCATAGCAAGTACGATATCATGCAAGAAAAACTAGAAGACAGTGGGCTTGGGTTTAGGATTAGAGTTTATTGCACAATTCACACAATGCAGACAAGAAGGCAAAACCAGCTTGCAAGCACTAAAACCATAACACTTGTCCAGTGGACTTAGCCATATAGATGCGGCCATCACAGTCAAATAAGCAGTCATGCATATTTGATATTACCACTTTAATAAACCAATTGTGAAAAAATAGCTCCAACAGCGCTTTTGCCTCATGAGGAGGCACAATACTAGACACTGCTTATCGTCAAATGAGAATAATGCAAAACTGCATGCATTTTAGCTTAGGCTAGCATGTAGCCTGCTCTAAATCTAATATCTAATCCATTAATGAATCAAGGCTATTGGCATTGTTGTATTCTCAATTTAACATAATCATATTGCTCACATGAAGAAAAAGTTAAAGAACAACACAATCGCCTGGAAACCTAACCACTAAGACCTCATCACTGACACGCAGACGACTGAGCAAGACTGCGGTGTGCTTGTCACGAGGATCAGGCTAGTCCCACAAACACGAAAAAATCTCGATGGCAGCAAATCTTGGCATGGCGTTGCCATGGCATGCGCTGCAACCAGAGGTGGTCGATGTCAAGCGAAATTTCTGACTTCACGCCATGTACGCATGCACAAAGTAATATTCTGCCTATCAAATATCCTAAGAAAACTGATGATTTGGGCTTAGGAAATAGGCATTCGTGTTTAGGTAAGTGTGTCGGGTTAGGTTTTGGGTTAGAAAATAAAAATAGAGGTAAAAGACAAAGTCCAAAAATATTAGCGCCCTACTCCGCAGTAGTGCTGTGACAAATGTTACGTGTTAGCTAACAATAGTGTTAAGAATGTCTGTAACCCTATGGTTCTGTCTTCAATGCAGTTGCAAAAAGTGTCTGTAACCCTGTGATTCCGCCGGCTTCAATGCCTTGGACTACGTTCTGTTTTGT
>JGI24021J15306_10007449_pt1 | contig 13332 bp, 5 predicted proteins | sample Ectturendosymbi1_FD_15306 | JGI IMG/M metagenome (IMG submission 15306) | reverse complement strand
GCACAGACAGGACTGCAGCATTGTATATGCACATCTTGGTGGTACGCGAAATGGACTGCTGGCGCCACAATGGCTTGCGGAGCTCCTGCATCACATTTGACGATAGTGCGCGTCTGCGCACGATTTCGGGTTTAAGGTCACCGTTGTTGGTAGCTGTCGAACCCAGATACACAAATGAATCCGCAAATTCCACAGTATTCCCATCGATGTTTAGAGATGGAGGATCGGGGTTTGACCAACATGCATCAGTTTGGTTTTCGCCCAGCTGACCTTCAGGCCCAGTTTACGTGATTCGCGATCGTAAACTGAAAGGGCAGCCGTGAGTTTCTCGATGTCATTGGACAACAGAATGGTCGTGAGTCTCTCGATGTCATTGGACAACAGAAAGCTTAAGTAGGCAAAGCAAAAATTGTGAATGTCATCCAGCATACTCGTTCCAGTTTATCAATATATTGGGCGGCTATATGCTTCTGCTTTCATCAATCAACCATGCGCATTATACACTGCGTTTGATATATTGTTTCTACGACTCTGACGTGGTAGTTGAAAGTCTTTGTACATTATATTTCTAATTCATAAAAAACAGTTTGCATTCCAAGTCCATGCATAATCAAGCATAATGAGTAAATTGTATTGTAAACTTGGGCTTTAGGGGAACTTTGGGCGGTGGTGTGGGTTTCTCACTTGTGAAGTCTGCTTTTCTCTTGTATTGCGTCATAAAGCGAAAAGTTGATCATTCGCCCAGACTTAACCTTTATGCCAGAACGCGTCTGCGATTGTGGTTACCGAAAGTGAGATAAGCAACCAGTTCATGTTAGCAGTTTTCTCCAAGTCATTTGTTCTTTGAATGAAAGTGCCGTTCAACAAGAGTAAAGTCATTGCATTGTAATTTCAATTGGCTTGCCAATTTGGTTTGATTGACGTTACTTTGCACTTGCGCTCTCCTTTCCATTGCAGAGCTTCCTTTACAAGCTTCGGCTTGATTACGAGTGGTAGCGGTACACTGTCTAATGTCCACCATAGCAGCATGTTATTAGTCATAAACATGACAGTAGCTGGGGGACACATGAGCTATGCCCACTTTCCATAAAAGAAACTATTGTGTTATCATGTAGCCTACATACAGTACGACTCCAATAATTTGCCGTCTTTTCGATGTTCATTAAGTTATTTTGCTAAAATATCTTCCTCAAAAAGGTCGTAGTACGATTGACTGAGCACGATGACGTAATAACAGGGGCCCCGCGCCTAGGTCTTGCATTGGGCCCCGCACCTGCTAGGGCCGACCCTGTGTAAGAGTGATCTGTAAAACCGTTTTATGTCGTGTTGGTAACATAACAAGAGAAAGCAGCAAAACAAAGCATCATATCGGCAACATTTGAGATAGTTGAAAAGTTTGCCTGAATGAAATACGGAGGTATAAATCAAATTGTGCCAGGTTCTATAATGCATTCAGAGTATTTAATTGTTTCCAGTAGCATTTTGCATTGTTATTCTTGGGTGACGTGTGAAATCTCATTCAGATGCATTTTCCTTTAACTGTGTCTCTGACACAGTTGAAAAGCTTTGTTTTCATGACTAAAAAAGAAAAAAGGCCGTTTTCTTAGCTTTAATCCAAGGTTTTTAACTAGCCGACTTTTTTATACGATCACTTCAAAATCTGACGCTAGAATATCTTCATTTCTTTCCCACTGCCCACTTTCTGTATGACGATGAGTGAATGCAAGAATGGCTGGTGCGATGTGTTATTGTGCTGCTGCGATGGGTTATTGTGCTACTGCGATGTGTTATTGTGTTCTGCTGCGATGCGTTATTGTGCTGCTGCTTCCTCAGTGTTGAATCTGTTTTTCCACCAACGGCTAACCAGTTTTGCGTTCTTGTGGTATTCGATTACCTTTTGACATGGACCATGAGTCTGAATCATATTAAATAAATTAATAAAAGGTAAAGAAGCTCTCAAACACTTTTCTTCTGAAGGTTACTAAATTTGTTTTCTTCAGCTTATTTGGAATCAACTTTCACAAATAAATTTAGCGTATATTGTGCATTCATCACTGAAAAAACATTAAATTTGGTATTGTGAATTTTAACAGACACATATACAGAAATTGTGCTTCTTAGTCGATATTTTTGCTTAGGCAAAAGCAATCTTCAGCAGCAAAACTAATAAAATACACCAAACATACAGAAAAGTGAAGAACATTTGTTTTTTGTTGTACTTTATACAGAAGCATTGTTTCAGGTCTGTTTTCACACATCACGTGCGCCTTGACCTTGTGGTGGAGCGGAATCCAAACCATTCTGAAGATTCTCAGGTATGGAGTAGGGTTTCATCTCAAAAGGAAAAGAGGGGAAAGTGTTTGGAAAGTTGGGAATAATTGGCTTCATTTGGGGGGGCATTTCGGGAACCGATGGTTTTCTTGACTTTTTCTTTTTCAATATTTCTTGAAAGCTGTGGCCAGAGAACGGGGGATTTTTCTTTCCAACATGTGAAACAGAAAAAATCATCGAGACACCAGGCATTCGTGGACGATGGTTTAGTGGAAGCCTGGGAGCTTGTGGGGGGCTGTTACCTGGTTTAGCACAAGGGATTTTTGTTATTTTACGCAGAGTACCAGTGGAAGCAGAAGGTTTTGTACTGGAGAAATTGGGTTGGTGATGAAAGTGATGGAGATGATGACACAAAAGTTCTTTCGCATTGCTTTGCCGCACTTTCCTTTTCAAGCACGTCGGGTCCAGTTTCGCCGGACGGCCTCGAAGGTTCAAAAGGTTTTTCTTGCTATTCTTCAAAACTATACAAGTTTCCAAGGTTACTGCGATTTGTTCAAAGACCTTTTTTGCCTAAAAAAGAAAATTTCAGTCATTACCATCTACAACAGTTACAATGCAATTTGGTAACACTTCCTGGAAAAAAAACTAAACCATGGTAGTAAAATGCTGAGAGTATTGTACGTTGCGTTAGGAACTTCCTTCAGAAATACGTTCCACAGTAAGCAAGGTAAAAGCAATTTAATGATGGATTTTCGACTTTATAGAAAGGGTTGCGCAATAAGAAACTCTATAAAAGTCTACTCAAAATTTTGATTCTATGAAAAGAGGCACGCTGTGTAATGAACCTGATTCTATTCAAATGAAGCTCTAGTTTTGCGGTGATCTTTTGAAGAATCCGCCGACTGAGCTCTTGTCTTCTTCAGTTTGCGATAATTCAAAATTACACTTAACTGCATTCAAGTAACTGATACCTACACAGGCTACGAAGCTGAATCAATCAGCAAATTTTTTGATAGGAAATATATTTCATGTAATTGTACGCTTCCTTAATTCTAAAATCATTTTCAAAAGACAGAGAATGCGTAGTGATACGTGAAATCGATTTCTTATTTTTAAAACTTTGCTTATCGATGCAATTTCGACGCCTTTGTGGAGACTAATCACCTGATTCTACTCGTTTCCAAATAGTTCAACTCCAACTAACACCCAACTTTATTGTTTGTGGAAATGTGCGACGTCGGTGTGGGTATTACACCAAAGTGAGAAGAAAATATTTCTAACTTAAACAATTCCACAGTCTCTCCCTGGGTGATATTTAACGATTTTCTCCATGTTTTTCTCGTCAATGATTGCGTGAACGGGGTTTGCGTATGTTTGGTGTACCCACCATTCCTCGCACTATATTTTGCAATAATCTCTGTTAAAAGTTTGCACTGTTGCCCCAACCAGCTAGTTACTTGTTTTCATTTCTTTGCTTTAGGAAAAACATGAACGATGTAAGTTGAGGCATTTAGGGATTAACAAAACTGTATGAATTTATGGAGATCAGCTGGAAGTCGAAGTTAACTGTAGTCAAAACATGATTTCATCCTTGAATTCTGGTCTACGTGGGTACAACATTTGGCAAGCTTGTTGACTTTGAGAAAGTAAAATGGGGTATAAACTTTTATAAGGCATCGAACCATTTTCAAAATGATCAGTTTTGCTGCATGGAGGTTTTCTACTTATGGAGTTCGCAGTGTTTCGGTCTTCTCACTTCTCTAGTTTCATTGACGAAGCATTACTCGAAGCCACAGTAACCATAGAGTTGTCATGACACCGTCCCCAACCCTCATAAACTACCCGCACAGTATAAAAATGATAAAACAGCCTTTGACTTTACGCTGCAAAAAAGAGAATGAAGTGACTGAGTTTTGCAGTATGAAGCCACAAAGAAGCGTTATAATTATCATTCCAAAATAGGCTGAATGCTTTGAGAGCACAGTTTTCCAGCATGACGAAACTGCTAAGTTGCTAATACGTAAAAAGAAATCAAATGCACAACGAAAAACAACTCAGCCGTTAAGAGAGACAATTTCTGCCTCACTAATAAAATGGTTTGTTTGGGGATGAGCAATTTTCGGCCTCCCGAAAAATACCTTGCTATGTTTCACAGCGACTCTGTTGTGGATCGTCGACGGGGGAAGCAATGTTGAATCGGTTCGATGGGATGGTGTTGCAGTTTTGTTTTTGTCTGGAGGAGTCATTGTCGAATTTGAGAAGATTTTCATGCTTCCTAAATTTCTCTTCTGAAATAGATTTACTTTCTGTTAGACTGGAATGACACCTTTACCGCCGACCTGCGTTTTCAGAGCAAACACGTAGAGTCTGCAAGTGCTGTCGTTCCAACTTATTTACAGGCAAAAACTTTACATACATACAATAGCAGCGCCAACCTACCCTGGCAGACGATGAACCATTGCATCTTTCCTGTGTTTTTATCAATTCGTTGTAGTAGTGGCGTGACTGCCGAAAGTAGTAACCGGTCGCACAGATCAACCACAGAACAACGATGGCCACAGCAACCCAGCACACTACTGAAGCTGAGATCCTTCTTTTATTGCGAGGAGCCTGCGGCATCGTGCAACTCGTTGAAAATATCAGTTTGATAGCGTGTTATACATGATGTTTGTCAAAAGGAAACTGATCAAGTGTAATTTTTGATTTAGTTAAAACGCAAACAGTCTTGAATGTATTTGTGTTGCTTACTTTGTTACTCTGATCAGGTTTGACATGAACCACAGCCACTTCGCCATCGCTCGGTTGCTTTTGAACGGTTTGGGCAGTTTCAACTACCATGGCGTTTTCTTTCTTGCGTTCGATGATTTTGCTGCAGCAAGCTCTGTTTACTATGCAACTATCACGACAAGTTTTGATCTGCCCGGTAAACTTTAAAAAAAATAAAAAAAGGGTTAAGTAAGAACACTGATACGTTTTCTGCCTTTACTTTACATGTTTCCATCTACTCGTAATATATATATTTGATGGACTTTACGGACTTTCAGTAGAGTACCTCAAACCCTTTTATATACGGAAGCATATTAAATTTTGAAAAACTGCTCCTAAAGATTTTAAAATTAGTAGGCATATTTCCTGATAACATTTGCTGTTTTTTAGAAAGACTCAATCGTTGAAGTACGGCATGTTACGTTTAAAACCTAAGAAAAAATCTAATGCGACTTTTGTTTCAACCACTGACGTCAACGGTAGAAAAGATAACACTACGAAACTAGTTGACAAAACACCACATCTCTATGTAGTGATTAGTAATAAGCACTTTATTAACAGTGCGACATAAAATATTTGAAAAGTTTCACAACCACATTACAGTCATTATTCGTCGCTGTAAGATAGTGAAAACAGATGCCGTGTGTTTGGCTGAAGGCCTTCTTTTTGTAATTTTCCTGTTTTCAATATCTTGCAGCAGCCCATGCTGGTTCTTGATTCCTGTTAGGTTAAATATTCTACGTCTAGGCTCTACTGGTGGTGCTCAGCTTTATATAGCCCGTTTTAAGTTCAGTCATTCCTCGTCAATAGCTTGTCATGATTTCGTCGTGGGCTTAACTGAACAAACCTACTCGTTCGGTTGGATGCCGACGGGTAGCATGGCATCAAACGTTTCTGGCAATGATTAGAGCTGCTACTGACATCACCGGTACAGTCGTTATTTTTGGTGGTGCAGCAGCAGTTGGTCTGTCGCACAAAAATATCACGTGGCCAGCGCCACCACCGAAAAAAAACACTATTAACGGAACGAGAGGCGGGTCTAGCAGAGCGTTGATACTATTTGAATACAAAGGCTATGAGCCTGAGATTCCAAACCCACGGTATGCGTATACTAGCATGAGCGTCGATAGAAGAGTGCAGGGGCAATCGCTCACCTAGATATTTTAATTTGATATTTACCTATTGATTTTTTCGTAGAAAAATGTTTTTCTGTTAGTTTTGAGCTGGCAAAATGAAATTTCACTATAGTTGGAAACTCAGGAAAAATTATTTCGGTTACCACTTGAACAATCCACTCTTGGCCCCTCCATGGAAAATATCCTTCCGCATCTCATGCACACGAGTGGTACCCGATGGCGATGCTCGCGGTACAAAAGTACCTTAAAGTTTATCTGACGTTTTCAGCGTGTCCAATGTCCTTGTGGACTTTAACACTATTGGCTCAGGAGCAAAAGTATCTTGCAGTAGCATAAAGCTGCATAAAAGATGTTGCGATTTTATCCGGTTAAAAACCCATCAATTCCTTTAATTTTTTCTGCGTTGGGAGGACATCTGCAGTACATTGGTTGTAAAACTCACCAGATACATGCCGATAGTACGATTTCTCCAGTACTCCGTCAAATAAAAACGTAAAAAGATGAAAACAATGATTTGGTAGCGCTTCTAGGTTTAACTCAAAAGACACCAAGTTATTCAGTGAATAATTTTGAATCTAAACAAATCCAGCTTTTTCTGGAGTTAGGTAGTACACGTTGACACGATACGTGTCTTCTACGCAGTGCGCACATAATATTTGTTTGAAATCACAGCAGTGAAGGGTAAATTTTCGACACACAGTAATAGGAATGTTCCTGATTTTTGTTTCAAACTAACCTAACAACGCCACAGCTTTGCCCAGAAAAACGCTGTGCTTTTTCTTTTGTTTGAGAAAGCATTGCAACAAATGTTTGTATAAAACATTTTGCATGTTCTGCAGTTATACATTTTGTTTGTTGTTTGCAGCATTAAGGAGAGAGATCAGATGTCTTGTATCGAAACGCCATCACCATTTGTGCTTAACAGTAATGCAAGTATTGCTGGAAGCCGTTTTGGATTGTTTGCACGTTGCAGCAATGCGTGGTCCTGCGTCTGCTCCTGCCACCCACAGTGCAGCGTCATAAACTGCACGTCAATACTACGTAACGTAGCAGATCGAATGACCACTTCCCGAGCTGCAGTTTAGCGTGATCTCAGCCTACCCACGCCACCTTCCAACATTGTTACAGTACATCGTATGGCAAACTACACCTTCATGAAATTTGTTATAATTTCATTATTTTGGAAGTTGCTTGAAGGACTACAATTACAGGTAATTTGCATGTTCTGTGGGTTGGCAATTATTTTAGATACTTGTCACATATTGAGCAACAGTGTTAATCATTCAACAGACTTCAGCCTCATGTGAATTTGTCCGTATCTCACGACTCCACATTCAACTACAATCCAGCCATCATCTTCAAATACTGACAAGAAAATTGAGTAAATGGTAAGGGATCCACACAAAAGCAGCCAAACAAATCGCACGCTTCACCTTGCTTGTAAAAATGAAAGACCACTGATGGTTTACCGCGTAGTCTTCCCACTGAGGCCCATTTTGACGAGATTTCTATGACTAGCTGAATCAAGTACGACAACAGCTGTTTTAGACAGTGGAGTCTAATGACCTTTCACACCAAACCTTATCGATTCTCGCAAAAATAGTAAAAAATAAAATCTTGTGCAAAGCATTATGGTGGATGCATTAGTGCTATAATGCTTAGTGCATTCGGTCCTATAATGTTTTGTGCATTCGGTCCCTACACAGCATCAAACGTTTGAAATAGCGAACGAAGATGTTACGTGACAATGATAACTGCTTCGTAAACTTTTGCAGTTTGTTTCGCATAATAACAACCAATAGTGTATCGAAGTAGTAACCTCATGTTGACGAACACTAACAATTTCAGACTGAAATGTGAAACTCAAATGCGATTATTGTTAGTGGTGCCCAGACGAATCCGGACTGTAGGCACTTGCAACAAAGTTGGCAGAAATACACTGATCTTGTACATCATTGAGATAAAATATGCTACACTGCATTTCCAATGAATAAGTGTCACAAGTGTATCTTTTATTCCGTTTACAATGAAAGCAAGTGATCTCACTTGTCTGCTGATCATTCAATGAAGAGTGAAGTACCGCACCAATCTGTTTGAACTTCTGAGCATTTTCAACGCAAACCATTGAAATGTAGCTTTCGTCCATCAGTTTGTTCACATTTTGCACATTGATTTGCATTTTGTTTATAGTTATGTGTGGTTGAAAATAGTTTCCTGTTTAGGGTTATAGTCTCGGCATATGCCTGAATTCCGCTCAAGATTGTTTCATCATGTGAGCAAACACACATACAACTTCATTAAAGATACTGTGGTTCCAAAAGATTTTTCAAAGAAAACTCCACACTGCTGAACTTTAACTACGCCAAGAGTTCATCAAGATATGCAGCAAATGCGTAAAGATTGTTCACCTCTCTTTTTAACTTCATCTTTAGAATGAAAAACGAGAGGTCAGTGCAGGGATATCTACAACTAACTCCAGGAATTCTAGATATCAGTTGGGACAGTGCTACAACTCAGCAAGTTTGCATGTTTTGGTACGTGCACTCACTCAGCAAAAACTTTTACTTTATCGTGTATATGTTTATTAGAGCACCAAGTACAAAAAGTACTTTCACCAACCATTTTCACTTAGATTCCCAATGCTTTAGTCGCATCCCAAAACATTGAAGCAGTGGTAGCTACAGGAGTGGATCCAGCCCGTAAGTTTAAAGGGGGGCGATTTCAGTAATGTTTGTCAGTCGAGTTTCATTTGGCAGTCAAGTGTCTTTCCGAATTGTACAAATTCATGGTGAAAAAGTTACTTTTGTAGGTTTTAGGGGGGGCGATCGCCCCAATCGCCCCCCCTGGATCCGCCCCTGGGTAGCTTGCATTGATGCGCACTCGAGACCGCGTTGTGTGAGTTTCGTTTCTCAAATGACTCAGATCTCGTCACGGTCTCGAAGGATGTGGATCTCGAACCCTTTCTGCCGAGACTGTGAACGCTTCATCAGCATTGCAAAGAAAAGCTCTAGTTATGCGTTGGCTTTTGCCTTCATTCTCGGGTAAAAAAATGGCAGAAATTCGGCAAAAGTGAAGTTCGAAAATAGAAATATTTCTACGATATTTCCTTACTCATTCTTGTGAATTTTTCTCAACAATCGTACCTCCAGCTTAAATGCATTACATCTGTAACAAACACGCATTCGGGTTTCACTAACCAGGCAACAAATTTTCCAATTTCGAGATTCAGTCTTGAGATTTTTAATAAAATCTCCCCTCTTTGTGTCACATGTTGATTAATTGCCTGGTGTTGTATGTCGCAGGGTCGGTCGACAAATTCATTACTGCTTTGACTAACATTATAACAGAATATGTATTTTGGGTGATTACTGTAAAAATTTACAAAAGTAAGAAATATGTTGTGACCCGACATCAAACTGTTTTTGATGCTAACAAGCAGGGAAATGCAAAGCTGGATGTACTGCAATGTTCAAATAACTTGGGAATCATTATGGTCAGAAAAGGGCCTGTAATGACCAGCATCACTAATGTTTTCATCCTTGTCTTTGAAGATCTGGCCTGTTAAAGTTTGGACTATTTCGGATTAGTGCCATGGATTAAAATTTAGTTTGAAGTGGATTTTAAGACAGTGTTTCTCAAACAGGGTTCTTCAAAGTCGTTTCCCAGAGGTCCGCGTAAACAAGGAAATTTAAAATTTAGTGTTATTTATTGTAATGTGGCGTACATAATTAATCACTATTCACTGGCCAGAGCTGGGCAGTAGCGAGCTACTAAAATAGCGAGCTACTGTAGCGAGCTAATTTTCCAGTAGCGTTAGCGGAGAGCCGCTCTTTTTTGAAAATAATAACGGAAGCGGTGGGGAGCTATCACCATTTTATCGCTACCACTATTCGCTGCTCTGGCGTGAGCGGTGGCCAAAGGAAAAAGTTCACAAGAGCTCGTCCGTCAGCACACGTTGATAGAAACTGCTCTTCCCACTGTTTTGCGCTGATTTTGGATGATTTGTTTGCAGTAAGCTAGCAGCATTAGGAAATATTTAGCTCAGGTTGCTTTTGACCTGATCGATAGGTTCCACGTTAGTTCGATAAAAACTCAGCATCAGCGACAAACGTAAAGCAGTTGGTGCTTCGAAGCATTGGCTACTGCTACCGGTAAAGCTGCGTATGACTGAACTGAATGCTTGGAAAAATATGGCACTGTGTTCAACATCTCGCTGCATGTACAACTACGGTTTTTGTTTTGAAGTATATGTCAGCATGACAGTTTTTGTAGCTTGTTTCGACTTCAGGATATTTGGCTGTATGCATAGCTTGAAGCAAACTTACGATTCTGTCTTGAAGATAGTGGCGTAGCCAGGGGGGAAAAGGAAGACATCTGTCCCCGGGGGCAGCATTTTGAGGGCGTAAATTGAGGTTGGAATGTCACGTAACATATACGAAATGTTAAATGTCAGCGGATGCTAGTAGTTACGATTTACAGAATGTCGAATGCCAGTCGCTGACACCCAGTTGCAAATTCTTATCAAGATCACCTAGGTTCGCAAAGGGAGCAATAAAACCCTAGTAACGTTTTAAGGCGTCGTTTGTGTCTTCAGCAACCAGCACCCGCATGTGGTTTGACTCGCGGTTGCGTCACAATGCTTTCAGATAGCCAGGGTTGCGAACTTTCCCACTTCGTTCTCATTCTATAGTTGTGTCATAATGGACGGGAATCCAGCATTCACAGTGCATGCAACTGCGCGTGCTTTCAGAGCAGCGATAAACCTCAATAGTATGTTGTTACGACAACAGATCTGTTGTTTAGGAAATTATTTGATCTTTGATGGTTTGACAAACTTCATGTGCAAATGGATTTGATGTGGTTCTGAAGGCAAGTATGATGATTTTTGTTTATGGGATGTTTAAATAAATCCTGACTACTTTTGCAAACTTTAATTGTAAATGGGCAACAGCGTTGAGTATATTAGTTATAATTGTGTAATTTTCAGTTACTCTCACGGAAGCGCGGAGAGGGGGGCATTGTTCCCCTGTTCTTTCGAAAGGGAGGCAACGGGGGCGGAGGTTACTTTTCATCACAGTATTATAGGGAATTTCATGGTTAACAAGATCTAGTTGAAACAAATTTATTGCAGCTATTCACGCACCCACAACGTTCAGAATGGTCTTCTACACTCTCTGTTATTATTTTTGAGGTCAACATTGTTGCTGAAGAGAAACAAGCACATTGGTGAAGAATTTATCTTTTTTGTAAGTTTGCATTTCCCTCAATACTTTTACTGACCCTGCCCTACCGCTGCTTCGGCTGCTACCTGTATTTTATGTAATTTCACCTACAAACTGAGCATCTTCACAGACATGATTATCAAAATTCAGATCACAAACTTGCTAGCAAAACTTCCTACAGAGAGTCACTGGCGTTATATATTTTCTAGGTTAAAATATGTGACACATTTAAATCTTGTCAGCTTTTTGACAAAATAATCTGATAAATTTTCAGCAGAAAAAGCAAGAAAACTTTGTCCTTGGAATTAGATAATTGCAAGTAAGGCATCAGATTGCAGTGTTTCTTTTACTTTATGCTGCCACGAACGGTCTGGGGAGCGCCTAAACTGAGTTTGTCCCCACGCGCGGTAAACCCGAGGTACACCACTGCTTCAACTGTCGTTTGTTTTTTGCACAGTGCTTTCACGTCTGTTGCTGCAACATGATACTGTAGATAAAAAATACTGTTTGGAATCTCCGTAGTCGTATTTAATTTCGTTCAAACCAGCACGAAAAACTTCTTGTAACTTACCTTTGTAATGAAATGTCGCTTTTCTGTTACGTCGCACGTTCTTTTTCTTGCAGGCGTCACAGTGGTTCTTTCACATTGCAGTTAATTTGGGGAAACGTTATTTTTATAAGTGTGGTCGCAGGGGTCTTCACTTTGAGCTTCGTGCCTCGGATTGTGCTAACTAAACTCCACAACTACGTAATTCCCTTTTTTCTAATCTGACGACTTTAGTCTTATGAAAAAAATGTCGTCTTTGAGAACTGTGAATGACATTGCTATTACTCCACCTTAATAATAGCATTGTCTGTTTTCATTACCATTTGCATTTTCTAAGATGCTTACAACGTTCACAAACCCAGCAACAAAAATTTTGCACCGTTCAAAACCCAAACTTTTCGCTGAACAAAAAATGCATATCAACGTTGAACAAAAATCGGCAGTTTGTCTACTAAGCGATGTCAGTCGTGAGCAACATAATCTATGCGATAACAGACATCCACTGTTGTTTTTCAAGTAACATAATCAGTTGTTGCGCTACGTGTTTTGCCTAAATCGAAATGTTTTTGATACAATGTTACAATTCAACGGTCTCGCTGGGCTACCCTCCTACTTGTAACAAAGCTGTTATATACCTAAGCACCTTGGAAAACCCACTTCAAAACTGACCAAGTTGAAAATGCAAATTTTTTTACAATTTAGCATTAACGCGCATAGAAAGCAAAGCTTCTTTGTATTCCATTGGTTGCACTGCTTGTAAGCAAACCTACTAAATGGTTGCGGCTATTTTTTGTACCGAAACATCTCGTCATGTTAATTACAGTGCATCAAACCAACACTGGACAACGAGCAGAAAGCCTTTACAATGAATCCAATGCGCAGAACAAATTTACATTCAAATGTTTGAAGTTGTCATGCTTTTAACGTTGTGCACCAACTTTCAAGCTTTTGCGCACTTTGCTTTGCAATCTTCGCCGATGAAGTTGTACTTTTGACATTTGTCTTGCAAACATTTTCCTGAAATCACTCACCAATATATTTTGTTTGCTCCCCTCTGCCTTCACTCGAAACATTCCGAAACATCTGCGTTGCTTTGTGTTGTAAAAGGAATACTGCTAGACATCGGACTTAATTTGAGACATTCCCTAGTACTCTAAATCAGTGATTTTCCCTACTCACTAAAAACCTGTCTCCTGTGTGAAACTATGTTCGTTGAAGAATTTTGCACTTTCACTAAACAAGGCACCGAAACGCATTATTTTTGTTTTCTGCTACTCATTCAACGTTCTAGTGTTCAGCAAAAATCAAATAAGGCTACTTTGCCAAACGCCAAAACTTTTTCCACTGTAAAACTCGCGTTGTGCGTACAATCGCTATGTTTATTGCTTCA
>JGI24021J15306_10007448_pt1 | contig 13333 bp, 7 predicted proteins | sample Ectturendosymbi1_FD_15306 | JGI IMG/M metagenome (IMG submission 15306) | reverse complement strand
CTAGTGGTTGGGCCCTAGGCCAGGCAACATGAGCCAAAATGACTCCAAAACTACTTCACTTACGACGTCAGTCACAAAAAATCTGCACCCCCCAACCCAAAAAATTTTTTTTGAGTGCAATCTACTAGAGTAGCCGATCTGTTTGAGCCCTTGAACAGTTCTCTAGCGCAATCGGCGGAGGAGCTAGGGCGTTGGTAAGGCAACCAAAAATTGCTGTTTTTTAGGCCGAAATCGAAGTACGAATATATCGTACGCTGGCTCTCAAAGTGTTAACAAAATCATATATACTGCAGAAAAAGCACACACAATGGTACTACCAAAATGTGCTTGAATAATGAACCAATACAAGGCAACTTAAACATGGAAAAAAGTTAAAAATTAATTCCCAACCCTCAAACACCTGTGCAGGTAATTATTGCCCCGAACAAAAATCGAAGAACACCTATAGCTAGGGCAACCAAAAGCCAATAAAGTCAAAATATTTCTGCCTTCTTAAAAGTATATAAAAGGCCCACAAACCAAATTTCACACTGATATCATGCGTCATTCCAAAGTTATTAGGTCAAAAAAAGTCAAAATTTATTATCAGGTCAAGATTTATCATTAGGTCAAAATTTTCTTGCAGCAGAGTTTTTTCTAGTTATCAATATTTTATTAAGTTACAACAACAGATTTAGATATGTTTTTGCAAGTTTAGATGCAATTCTGAAATAGTGATGGGTTTGTTGCAACTTGTGACGTAATAATGTTGCTTAGCGCACCACCGGACAATTGAATACTAAGTAGATTAGGCATGTCAACGTCAATGCAAGAAATGTGGTCTTACAGTGTATACTTGGTTTGGCCAATGCTCAATCCATGATGCATATATAGTATTTTAACTTCATGATATTCTCAGACTTGACTCTACTGCAGTTATTAATGTACTAATCAACATTTGCTTAAGGTTAAATAACCAAATTCTTCAAAAGTTCGAAGTATACTGCACGAATATGGTTCTGAGTTTACCTCAACACCTAAGGGTGAATTATTTTGCAAATTCTGTGACTACTAGTGAAAAGTGACAAAAGGTTTATGGTGGAAGCTCATTGCCGCAGCAGAAAGCATCAATGAGGTACGTTTCATGAAACGCAAAGTAGCCAGACATTTTTGAAACATACTATACCAGATTTTGCAGATAAACTACTTTTTATTTCATTTCAACAGAAATGACCTATCAGTTTGTTTTTTCATACTATACATACATATGCTTACAAACCTATCGGTGTGTTTCCTAATTCTGTATATAAATACGCTTTGTATTCCACATTTCAATTGAAAACGCAGAAAATAGATAGGTCAAAATAAAGTAAAAATTTTAAGTTTTTAGGTCAAAAAATTGGTTGCCCTACCTATAACTAATAACAATTAGACATGACATGCTGATATTTATAACTTCAACCAGAAACATTTAACTTTTTCCATAAAAAAGACAACAAACTTTTTCTGTGAAAAAAACACAATTTTCAATGTACTTTTACTCCTTTGTTTGATGCTCTCTTATCCCAGCATCCATTATGGTGAAATTCTATGTGGGTTTTGAGCGACCCAGTCAAGTAAGAATAATGAGTGACAACCTGCTCAGATGTTTAAGGGTAAAATCACATAAAATCTTACTGTGAACCTAAACTTTGTCCTTATAAATTTTCTACGGAAAAGTTCCTTATGAACATTTGGTATTGATTTTGAACATTACAGAGCCACCAAGCATTTCACATGTAAACAATTGCTTGCAGATTGCAGGACAGAGAACGCATATAGTTACATAAAATCAATTTCCTATTGTTAAAATTTGCTGAATGATTCAACTGCATCACCTATGTAGAGAATATCACTTGAATACAAAACCACCCAATTAAAATTGAATCTCAAAATCACAAAGGTAGTGCTGAGAAATTTGTTATTTTTGCATTATTTATCAACACAGCAACACTGAAAGTCCATCATAATGTTGTCCAGCAGCTTAATAATGATATTTAACACCTTCAGATCTGGTGTACAATGCACTTGTACTTTGAAATCCCGCATGAGCCACTATTTTCACGCCACTTTGCAACTCAATAACTTGTCGGCCAATTGTGCTAGAGAACTGTTCAAACCCTCAAATCTTTTTGGCTATTTTTACCCAAATTTCTTTTTGGCCATAAGTTTTGAACCAGAAACACTATAAAGCTAATCAAAAGCTCAAAAGACTCAGATTATAGCCTAGTTTCCATTGAAAACTTGAGTCAATAAATTCCCTCTAGTGGTTGGGGCCCAGTGCCTGAGAAGGCCAAAAAGGCCTTTGAAACCTACCCACTTATGTCACCCACAAAAAACACGAAACCCAAAACTTTCAATTAAAAAAATTAAACTAGAGGACTCGCTGCATCTGTTGAACAGCTCTCTAGCACAATCGGCTGGCAAGTTATGGAGTTGCTAAGTGATGCTACAAAAGTGGTTCACACGAACTGTCTCAGTTCCTAAGGTGTTAACAAAAATATCTCAGCACACATGAACTGTCTACTGTTCACACAGGTATTAACCATAACAAAATTAAGATCAGTCAAGTTATTGTTTTGTGAGCTGCATAAGCACACTTGGTGAACATGCATTCAAAAAATACAACAGATACTGTGATACCTAAAATATTAAATATATGCTCCTTCATGGTGTGTACTTCAAGAGCCATCTGATCATCAAATTCATGACGATCATATTCATCAAAAACATTAATGAGGTGTTCCAGTCTTTCAATACTGCAGCCAGACCTGCACAGTCAAGAAAAAAAATCAATATGTTAGTGCATTTGTTAAGCCTCACAATAAAAAGATGCACAAGGAATGAGATTCCAAACTGGGTACTAATAATAGCATGAGGTCTACAGCTATATGTCACCTACCCAGGTGCAGCGTGATGTCTACTATGTGACCTGCCCATATCAAAGGAAGCAAACGGAGCTCTCAAATCAGATTCATCCTCAGCCAAAAATATCAAAGGAAGCAAATGGAGCTCCCAAATCAGATTCATCCTCAGCCAAAAATACAAGGCTCAACCTAAACCTAAAAACTTAAGCCTTTATTGTGTTCAACCTTTCTTCTGATGATGCAGTTTTAGATCTCATGCTATAGTACTAACCTAGGTAGATTTCACGCTATAGTAGCACCATAAACTGGATGTATGAAATACACTGCACCATAACAGCCAGCAATTCACCCTATCAAACAAACATACACTAAAAGTTCATGCAGATAAAAAACCTTTGTGTGTGGTACCATTGCCAAGTTCAACCAAAGCAGGCATAATGTCAGCATACTACATGTAAACATACCGAAAATCAACTCTTTCTAAGCCACTTTCTTCACCCATCTCTGTCACAGATATGTCCAGATTCAGTATGAAGTCCAGCAACAGCTCTTAACAAGGGATCATTTTAAAATTAGGATTCACAATAAGATTAATATTTCTGAAAGCATAACACATCAGGGGTAATTCTACTATATTTCAATAACTTTAAAGTGAACGTTAACCCACGTTCTTGAATGTTTATGATATGCAAATATTATAGAAATAGAACTGATTTGAACAAAAAAATCTTTGCAATTGGACCAGTGGGTCATAATTTTGACAACCACCAGGTGGCACTGAGTGTAGCTATTTATAAGTTAATTTTTCTTGATCCCTTATGACAAATTGATACCAATTCCACCATTTTTAATGATGAGAATCTCAGAAATGTTCACTAGTAATATTATTGTACTTTCATCAGAAACAAATTTGTAACGTCTACAAAAAAGTTTTGTTCTCTGAAGATATTCTTAACCATGTCTGCATCAACATTTCACGAATTTTTGCTTAGTCACCAGCCTTCCATAAAACAAAGACAAAAAGATAAAGGTGTTTTTTGAAACTGAGCAATAAAACAGCTATATATATAAATTTATCATTTTTTCAAGCCAAAACATGCCATGCCCTCAGTAGTATGTTATTGTCAATCATAACATTTATTGTTTTCAAATTTATTAGTAAATTGAAAGGATGTGAAAATATGAAACTCTAAACATTTTGTGTAGCAAATGCTCAGGACAATTGACCATTAGTCAAATTAAATATATGTCAGAAAAAAAGCATTATTTGGTATCTGAATATGTTTGCATCGAAAATACATGACTTTCTGTACATCACTATGGCTCTTATTATAATGACAATAGTTACTCATATTTGACACACAATCAAAATATCTTCAGAAGCTTCTAGGGCAGGCTGAGAAGACTTCTTGATATTTGGTCAATTTACAGCTTTGATAAGTGAAAAGTAGTTGGTCCGATTTCTTTCTGCACAATTTTTGCTTATAGGTGATTCAATGGTGAACAGACAAGTTTGTTGTTTACCTCATTTATGTAATCACTCACTACAAGATGAGCTCTAGCCTTGTGACAAGCTCATGAGGAATTTGCTTGCTTGATTCTGCTTTCATCTTTTTGCAAGGATTCAAATTTGCACATATTATTCAGTAATACTTGTAGTGCAAAACACTTTCTAGAGCTTTTGAGAGTGGTTGCGCTCTGTTAATCATCACATGGCTGGCATTGCTTCATTGCAGTGTATCCCTTGTATACAAAACTGCTTGAAAAACCGCTGCTATATAGGTTAGTTTGCAGTAGCTGGTGTCGGTTAGGAGGTTCTAGGAAGGTTACCTTTCAAATAGCTAAATTATTCCACTCCTGCTAGATCTTCCTAGCCACAGTCCATGTGCATGTTTTACGCTGGTTTTAGTGTCAACACTTTGCTAGTAAGATGTTCTCACTTTCCAGGACTAAAGATGTCATAAACACGTTTGCTGCTGGTATTCGATATATTTGTACTTTGAGCTCTCGCATTAGCTGATATTTTCACGCTACTTTGCGTTTCCATAACTTGCCAGCCAATTATACTAGAGAGCTGTTCAAACCCTTAAAAGATGAAGCAAGTCTTCTAGTTTGCATTGAAAAAAATTATCAGATTTTGTCTTTTTTGTGGGTAACATCACAAGTAGGGTAGATTTTCAGCCATTTTGGCTTAGGTTACCTGGCACGGGGCCCAACCACTAGATGGAATACTTTGACTCAAGTTTTTATTGGAAACTAGGCTAGAATCCAAGTCTTTTGAGCCTTTGATTGGTTTCTAACTCGTGTTTCTGGTTCAAAGGTTATGGCCTAAAAGCAACAAATTAAGTATCTAATTAGGGGATTAATTAATTATTTGTGGGTGATGTCATAATTAGGGGTAGATTTAGGCCTTTTTGGCCTACTTCATCTGGCCCTGGGCCCAAACCCCAAGGTCGGATTTTCTGTTTCTTTTTCTTAAATTAAACTAGGTGAAAATCTGCATCTTTAAAGCCTATGATCGGGCCTTCTAGCATTTGTGGTTTTGGCTTAAAAACAACAAATGAATCCCCTAGGGAATTAATTAGTTCGTGATTTTTTGGCCATACATTTCAAACCACAAATGCTGGAAGGCCAATCAAGGGCTCCAAAAATGCCGATTTTCACCTAGTTTTTTAAAAAGAAAAAAAAAATTGTCCCTTGCAATTGGGGCCCAGAGNCCAATGACATCACCCAAAAAACCCGAAACCTACATCGATTGTGACGTCAACCACAAAAAACTCAAATTCAAAACTTCTCAATTTTTTTAAATTGGAAGTATAAGACTTTCCGCATCTTCAGAAGGTTTAAACAGCTCTCTAGCTCAATCAGCAGGCGAGTGATGGCCTTCAGCCAAAATGGCCAAGGTTTGCCTTTTGCGGGACTGACTTTTTACCAAAATTTTGTTTTTTTGGCCATAACCTTTGAACCAGGAATGCTAGATGGCCAATCAATAGCTCCAAAGACTGAAGATNATAGCCTAGTTTCCACTAAAAACTTGAGTCAAAAAATTGGCCATTTGGCATTTCTGGTGCCCAGGGCCCGGTGACCTCAGCCAAAAAGACCTAAACCTACCCCACTTACAACGTTACTCACAAAAAACAAAATCAAAAACTTTGCAATTTTAATTTCGAACTAAAAGACTTGCCATGTCTTTTGAGGGTTTGAATAGCTCTCTAGCTCAATTGGTTAGAGAGCTATGGTGGTGTAAAATGATGCAAAAAATTTGGCTCACACGAACTGTCCTGGAGCCTAAGGTGTTAAATGTGTTAAGTATTCAGTCAGACAAGCTAATGTTTTGAAGAAGAATCATGGTGTGCTTGCATTATGACAAAGAACACTTGCAACAGGTATCAGTGATCAAGTAAACTCACTTTTCTTGTCCTAACCTCAGCCAAGTGCTAAATATTATGGTAGTGTGGCTCCTAATATTTATCTTGAAAAGCATATTCTTATATGTAAAATAACTCTATGCAGCTTTCTAAAGTGGAAATGACACAACCAAAACAGGGTCCCGGGAAAAATTTTATGCCTAAAGACCAAAATGGTGCATCTTTGCTGGAGCATCAGGCAACCATTCTGTGTGGGTATGTCTATTCACAAAAATTCTCAACTTGTAATAATGGCCTACAAGCTAGATTACCGTATTTATTCAATTGTGTAAGTCATGGCTTAAAGTTTTTTTCATCATTTCGTGTGGCTCATAAGCTTACATCAAAAGCAGCTTACATTATTTTTTTGCCTTATCAAAAGGTATAGATGACACTCAGTCTTCCTATGGCTACAATTTCTCAACCAAACTCTCTTTTCCATTCTATTATATCTTCAGCATCAGGTGCACATCCGTCACAAAAGGAATTATGATGAACGCAAGGCATTTGCAGTGGTGCAAGCATCATTACCAGGTTTGTCAATTAAACGTGAAATGTACTAGCATGCAAATATATTTCAGAGGCTTAGGTAAGCTATGTTCAAGTGTGGCTTGCATTAATTTTTAACAACATTTTGTGCAGCTTACAATTGAATATATATGGTATAAGGAAATGAGTACAGTAATTTGTAATTTATGTAAAATCCCATGGTACACATGACAGCTCATTCTTTTATTTCCAAATGTCAAGTCCAATATCTCAAACTTAGAAAAACAAATTGTTTAATGTCCACAGTGATTATTCTTATTCACTATGCAGAAAATTATTCCTTTGTTGTTCAAGACGAAGTGCAAGGGTCACTGGACACAAGGAACAGTACACACTACACCTAATAGTAATGTATGCAAAAATTCAGGATGAGAATCGATTTCTCATATTTTTTTACGTTTGATTTCAGATGGTCTAAGCCATGTCATTGTTTTTTTGTATACCCTCTAGAAACTTTGGCTAAATTCAATGCCATTTACCTGACATTAATCAAATTGAATATTTCTCTGATGGCTGCAGTAAAAAAATGACATGAACTTTTAAAATTTAACCTACAAGCATAATTTTCATATTAATATATCCTGTGTATACTTTAACTTAAGTCATGGCAAATCTCCTTGTGATGGTATTAGTGGTATGATTTAAAAAAACTAACCAACATAAATTTGACACACACAACCAGGGTTGTAGAGTCCGAGGTAAAATGTTAGATCCCAACCTTCCCAAAATTTCCAACTCCGACCTTTTCAAAATTTCCGACTCCGACCTTTCCAAAATTTCCGACTCCGACCTTTNCAAAATTTCCGACTCCGACCTTTGCAAAATTTCCGACTCCGACCTTTGCAAAATTTCCGACTCCGACCTTTGCAAAATTTCCGACTCCNNCCTTTCCAAAATTTCCGACTCCATCCTTTCCAAAATTTCCGACTCCATCATTTTCAAAATTTCAAACTCCGTCCTTTCCAAAATTTCCGACTCCAGCCTTTCCAAAATTTCCGACTCTAACCTTTCCAAAATTTCCAACGCTAACCTTTCCAAAATTTCTGACTGTGACTCCTTAGTATAAAGTGAATGTGGAGTTTGTGGGAGAATTGTCACCGAAGAAGATAAGGGCATGGCGTGTGATGGAGGGTGCACAAAATTGCACATGCGTCACAATGATGCGTGAACAATATCAGGAATATGATGAAGACTACTGCGAAGACAAAACATTGAAATGGTTCTGCCATAGTTGCCAGGATCAAGAAAAGGGAATCACCCAAAACGAAACACCTATAGCATGGGGCAAGATAAAAGACATAAAGGAAATCAGAAAGTCTCAATTCGGCATATGAAAACATTGTAGGATGGAAAAAAATATTTGCAAATCCAGGGAGGAAAAGCTGGAAAAACACTAAACACTAATGTCTCATCTTGCAGGACTCTTTAACCACAGTAAAAATTGGGAACCGGTAGCAATCCACATGCTACAAGTATTTCTGCCAGTACTACTCTAGAAGCCATCACTCAAATATAAAAACAGAGAACATGTCAAATACTTGAACAAAAGAATGGGAATGGTGGAAATACAGAAAGCTACAAGAACTGATCTCAGAGTGCGAAGCTATTCAAAAGATTCAAACAATCAGTCAAAACCAAAAAACAATCAGACCAGAAAGCCTCTGTTCGACTAATGCTACAAGGACAGGTGAAAAAGGCCCTTAGGTTTGCGGATAACATCATGGCATCACTACAAACATCATAAAGCTGAAAGAAAAGCAACTGACAAGCCTGAAACCAAAACAGAGAGGGTCATCTTTGAAAACATAACTCAAGATGAAATCGAATCCAATGCTAAAAACTCATAAGGGTCTGGAGGACCAACACAGATTGACATGGAAAGTTGGAAAGAACTGATTTATTTGAAATCATATGGCACTCATTCACAAAAGCTAGCTGATGAAATGGCCACTCTGGCCAGGCATCTCACGACAGACACCACTGAACGCGATCATATATCAACTCTCCTCACATGCAGACTTATTCCACTAAGAAAAAAGACAATGGCATTAGGCCAGTAGGTGTTAGTGAACGCCTACAACTAATCATTGGCAAAACAATCACAGGACTACTAAGGAAGACACCATCCATGCAGTGGGAACACTGCAGACATGTGCAGGACTGGAATCAGGCACAGAAGCAGCAATACATGCTGTAAGGAAAAGTTACAAAGAGAAAAACAGTGAATGCCTGCTGTTGGTGTTAGTGGATGCAGACAATGCGTTCAACAAACTCAACACAAAAGTCAGTCTAGAAAACATCAAAAGACTGTGTCCCCCATGTACACATACCTACACAACAGCTATAACACACCCACCATGCTATAACTGGAAAATAGGAACCACACACTGTCACAGGAAGGTGTGACACAAGGGGACAATGCAGCAATGGCAATGTGAATGTATGCCTTACCACAAGACCATTGATATGAGCACTTAAATTGCAAATGATTAAGTGAAACAGGTATGGTATGCGGACGATAGCTCTGCAGTCGGATCACTGGCATGCATGAAAAATGTTGGAATACCTAAAGGCCAAGGGACGAGACTTTGGGTATTGTCCAAAACCTGCAAAGACCATCCTCATAATAAAAGACAGTAGTTTAATGCAATCCGCACAAAAACTCTTCACAGACCAAGGAATCAAAATCATAGATCATGGTAAATGCCACCTTGGATCAGTCATTAGGACAGAATCATTCAGGGAACAATACATTAAAAACAAGGTGGAGGATTAGGTAAAAGACCTTCAGATGTTTTCAATTTATGCACAAGATGATCCTCAAGCAGTATATTCAGCATTCACCAAAGGAATGTGCTCCAGATGGACCCTTTTCAAAGGATCAGTACCAGACATGAGTGAATTATTTGAACCAATAGAAAACGCCATCAGAGAACAGTTGATTCCCGCTCTTGTAGGACAAGAGGTAAGTGATGCAGAAAGACATATTTACTAGCTCTTCCTCTCAGGCATGGTGGGCTGGTCTAACAAATCCTCAAGAAACCACCAAGACAGAAGACGATTACTCCACTCGGATCACAATTAAACTAACAGACAAAATGTACCATCAAAAGCTTGATCTTGATTACAACCCCTCATAACAACAATATACCAGACACACAAAAAACAGAATACGACAAGAGAAGAATGCAAAATAGCCATGCTGAGCTATTAAAGGAACTCACCCCTGAGTCACAACAATTCATAAAAGGGAGCAATGGAAAAAGGGGCATCATATTGGCTGTCAGCCTTGCCACCTAAAGCGATTGGATATGCACTAAATAAACAAAAATTCACGGATGCAGTCTGCATGACATACACATAGATGGAAGGTGAAAGGCATACCCACTGTGCTTGTGGAGAGACAAACTCTGTGGATCACAGCCTCATATGTAAACCGGCTGGCTACACTTCAATGAGACACAACTCAGTGAGAGACTCTGAGGCACAGATAATGAGAGAGGTCTGCAGAGATGTTCAGACCAAACCCACACTTCTGCCAATCAATGAAAATGACTTTGAAAGAAAAGTCAACACTGATGACAGTGCAAGGTTGGATATATCTGCGAGAGGGCTATGGAATAGCTGTGACAAAACTTTCCTACCTCAGTCTTATTCTGGAAAGTCCCTAGCAGAGATCTACCTACAACATGAAAAAGAAAAGAAGGATAAGTGCAACCAAAGAGTGATTGACATTGAGAAGTCTTCATTCAATCCCCTTGTCTATACAACAAGTGGAGGGATGGCACCAGATGCACTAGAGTCAACAAAAGGCTGGCAGAAAAAATAGTTGATAAACGCAGGGAGCCATATGCATCTGTCATGACATACATAAGGACAAAGCTCAGATTTTCCCTTTTGAGGAGCAGCCTCACTGCAATATATGAGGATTTCGAGGCAAATGAATGAAGCGATGTCTACCTCCAGGACCACATGGACATTGACTTCAGTTTAAATCCTAGGCCCACAAAAGTTGAANTAATGTGTCAACGACATGACACCAGTTATATTTGTGAAATAAGTGGCTAGATTACATAAGTCATGACATTTTATAAAACTCTACCTTTTTTTTAGAACTAAATACTTCAAAAGCCAGGAATGTTTCATGGCTTCATTTGAAAATATCTTCTCACACAGTANACACATAGGTTGCTGTTCGCTATATAGTATGTGGTGCTGGAACAAATCCATTTCAAGTATTCAACACTATAATTACCTACATTTCNTTTGTTGCTTGCTGTGTTGTGACCACATCTTATTCTGAANCAAAAATTATAACTTTATTATGGCGAAGAGTGCACCACATTACCTGACCTTAGCATGCCACTTCTAAACCCTTAGGTGTCCTTTGATCAATCCGTTAAATACTCTTTCCACATTTTTAGTTCGGAGCAATGCAAGATTGAATTTAATCTGCAGATGTTGAAAGCATTTGAACTTAACCATGACACTAGCAGTCAGCCACTGGCTCTGCCACCTCTCTCTCGCAAATTTCCTTGGCACTACTCAAACCTAGAGAGCGTTATGAAAGACACTTCTGTTTTCTGGAAACTTTTCAATTCCCTTCAGATAACTTATTCTTCTTGTTAGCACCTAACACTATCTGTAAAACTTATAAACTGCCTTTCTACTTTCGAATTGAAATGATACCAGGCTATTATTATATTTGTGATCATTAAACCACTCCATCCAAAATAAGCTCACGCTTTTGCTTACAGTCTGGCTCTAAACCAAACAGTTATGTCCAACCCGCGGCCTGCATGCGGCCCAGTCGAAAGTTTTGTGTGGCCCAATTTAGGTTTTATCTGCAGTGAAAGTATCCTACATACTGACAACCAATTCTTATTTTGATAATCTTGAATTTGACATTTTTTGATGTAGGCAGTCCTCAATAGTCCTCAGTACCACTATATGTCTTTTAGTGTTACCATTGCAGTTAGGTTTCGAACGCATTCAGTACATTAGCTTAAGCCATAAGCTAAAATTAGTTTGCTAATGCTGAGATCAATTTATTTAAGCCATTCAATGTGCGGCCCTCACTAATATGTCACTCATTATCAGGCCCTGGTTGAGATAGTCATTGGCATGATTTTGGGCTTCAAGTCATTTGAGCTGGACATAGCTACTCTAAACTGACTGCGCAAGTGTGCAGTTCTCACACCTGACCGGTGCGGTGATACAGTCACTGTGACGAAACGAGCGTTATTAGGTAACAATTTACCCGTGCCAAAAAAGTAAGGACGAGAATTTCAATCATAATTATTTCATCACAGAGGAGAACAATTTTACTGTCCAGCTTATCTTAGTGATGGAAACTGCAGTTCATCAAATTATCTTCCAGATAGCATTTCATCTCTGTTTTGTATCAAAGACGTTAGGTTTTTGTTTATAAATTACATGCATACATGTTTGTTGATCATACTATTTTTCATGACATTTGGTCAGTGGTAACTCAAAGTTTGTAAGACAACAAAAATCTCAACTCCCTTCACATAACTATGTATAACTGGACCTCCTAACTCCCCCCAGCCACCCATATGTGCTTCACCCCCCCTAGAGCTTCTCACCGGCCCCAGAGGGGCGGTACCGCCCACGTTGGGAACCACTGGTGTAAGGCTAAGCTTAAGGCATCATGTTGGACATAAACGACAACAACTGAATTGAACGAATCCCGTGTTCGGTTCGAGACATATTGGTTGCCAGACAACTTCTGACAAAATACACCAAGCACTGTCTAAAAAAGCCTATAGTAATACCACTTTCCAGGAAGATATTTAAAAAGCCAAGACACCGGCCTGATAGTATGTGCCAGCTGCCTCCAAAAAAGCCAAATATTGAAGAAAAAAAGCCAAAAAGCCAAACAATTTTTTGACGCCAACTGCCCCTGATAAAAGCTAAATTTGTGAAATTTGGCGTCAAAAAAGCCAATCTGGCAACCTTGCCTAGCTACTGCTGCCAACAAAGCGCATTTTTTGTGACTGTTGCCGTAACACGGGGGGCATTTTCTTTGCGGTGTTGAAAGAGTAAAGCGTTTTGTGAACGTCCATTTGCACTGCATCGTCAGCAATCTGAAAAGGATAAGCATTGTCGACGTTGCCCTCCCTGGAAAAATTTGTGCGGACGCCCATGTTCGCGCGGCTTACAATCAGGGTCCGTTTACAATCAAGAATAGCTTTCATTTTCTGCTGACGTTTCCATCTAACGCTCTCTGTCTTCCCTTTGCTACAATTTATCAAACAAACTCCTCACCTTCTCTTTGCCTGTGCGCAGACCAGTAACCAGGGGGGGCGCAGCCCCCTCTAAAATTTATTTCGCTCTCCTGGAAAAATGTGTTGGACATAATTTAAAACTATTGGACATAATTTAAAAAATTTGGGCCCCTCTCAGAAAGCTCTTCGCCCCACCTGGTGTCCCAAGCTGGTTACGGGCCAACGTGTGTGGCAAAGAAGTCAA
>JGI24021J15306_10007446_pt1 | contig 13334 bp, 7 predicted proteins | sample Ectturendosymbi1_FD_15306 | JGI IMG/M metagenome (IMG submission 15306) | reverse complement strand
AAAAAAAAAAAAAAACTGTCCCATCAAGCGCAAGGCCACAATAATTAGGGCTGCCGTCCAATGCCAACCTTCGCTTCCCAATCCCTGCTGCCTGACTTCTAATCATTATTCATACACCTGCTCAAGCTGCATGGGCCTTTGTCATATTGACGGAACATTTCACAATGCCTATGTTATTGCATACGAAAAAAAACAAGCCTTACCACGAATTGCAATTCTACTTGCTGTCAGCTGTGCATGGCAATAGCTTTCTGTTGCACTGAGAACTGCAAAATCTACCTTCTTATTTATCAAGGAAATACACTACTTTCTACTCAGTGGCAACATCCACCTATGGACGAAGCTTTTTCAAAGTGGGTGGGCACAAGCCGAAGCCGAGGACAAAGCAAGCATGTTCCAACTTTAGATATACCAAACATAATGCAACATGCTAGTAATTCAATACTTTCAAACGTGGGTGGGCCAGGCCTACCCTCTATCTCCACCACTTGTAGCAGTTACCTTATGAAAATTTTGGAGTCAAAGGAATGTTGCTTCCATGACTCACGAGCGCAACAAAAAATTGTTTTTTATTTAATTTTCGATCTTTTGTGAAAACGTTTTCTGTTAATTTTTTAATTGGCAACCGCAGGCCAAAATACAGTGTATTACCTGATTTAGAAAATAAAACATTCTATCCATTATTCGAGCTAAGAGAAAAGCTTATCCAGGTTAATAGTAACAAACTGACCTCGTTATTTGCATTTACTGCTCAGTGACAGATTGCAATGCAGCGGCGAAATGTGGCGAAACAACTCCTGCACCAAACGCACTTATTTGAACCAGTGGCGTTTCGGGCCAAAGCTTTGTTTGGGGGGACCGAAAATTGTGTGAATACCGCACTCGGAAAATTTGAAGGAATATCTATTAATTTCCAATTTTTTCCTTGAAAAATGTAAAGAAAGAAAACAAAACGAGAACATCGCCTCTTTCCAGACCGTAGTTGTTTGTCGGAGGTTACGAAAAACCTAAACGTTGTTTTCGTAGTTTGGCATATTTTTGTCTTGGAAATTTTGTATGCATCTTTTTTCATGCACCCTTCACAGACAGGCATGATAGCATTCGCGGGCTTTTCTACATGTCAAAGTCTCATTTTGGTTTTTGGTTGTTGACCACAGTAGCCACCTGCATCCTTCACTTAATCAAACTTCCAGGATCCTCATTGCCACGGCTACAACCCACGGATTAAAATGTGAGTTATAAATCCGGCAATTTGATTTCTAAAGCATCATCATATGACCTTTGGACCTAAAAGTTTTCATTGAAAATGAATTGTAGCACATGCACTGCTTTTCCTTTGAGGCAAACCTGCTAACTTCGAAAAACCGAGTCAAAGCAGTGTTGCCACACGAAGTTTATGCTTCTTTAATCTTGTGTTTCATAATGACGTTGCTGAGATTTTCAGCCATAATGGCTGAAACGCTTGCATGATTTCAGCCATTATGGTTGAAAATCTCAGCAACGTCATTATGAAACACAAGATTAAAGACGCTTGCATGATTGACTTGCGTCCTTGACAAGGCCGGATTAAATGAGCGCGAGGCCGCGGGGAAAATCGTGACCGTGAGGCCCCTAAACCCTTAGTGCAACTGAGTAGCGTTTCACCTACCCTAGTTTCAACTTTGCAAAAACACTGGTCAAAAACGTCAAAACTGATACGATTTGGCAGCCTACACTTCAGATGCAATTGGGGGTGATCATGTAGGGCGGTTCGCATGTGGTTAATTCACTTAATTTGTTCAAACATGTAATGATGAGATCGCAGTTCGCTCATGTCCGCTCTTTTGACTGCGGAGGAAGGTTGCGAAAGTAGCTAGCGGATTGTTCAGCTGTGGGTCTTTATTGAGTAACAATAACACTGCAATAAATCCTCAAACGTTCACTTCAAGTTACAGTAGCAGGTGTTATTCCGCATGTGACCATGCAGGGCTCCCACTGCGGGGTTTTTCCACTCAGATCTGCCTTTTTTATTCGACCTCGGTGTCTAGGTTTAATTATGAAAACTCGCGTTAAACCTGGGTTTTTGAAGTGAGAAATTCATCAGCAACTTCAACATATTCAGTAATACAAATGTAACTTTATATTACAGTGTTTGAATAAAGCATATCGGATGAAGCAAAACATGTTCAGTCGGTTTCATTTTATAGTAATGACTGGTTTCATATCCTCATATAATCATTGTCAGGGTTATATGTATATATAATTTTATTGTCTGTAATTATAATTGAAAAAAACTGGTAAAACAAGGTTTAGGACTGATTGTTCAAATTTCGATGTTTCCTTATACATACGAATTAAAAAACAAATTTCAGTTAGAGGAAGAAGGCATTGGGAATATATTTTTGTGGGATTTTAGATCCCGTTACAGTTCAAGATTACACAAAATTTCCTAGTGTAATAGCAAATATACTCCTACATTCAGTGAAAGATATCATCAACGGAGTATGTTACCAGCGTTATGAAAAACGTCTTGAGCAACAAAAAAGGTCTTGCAAATGTTTAGTGTTTGAGTTGCAGAAGAAAATTTGAATGAGGAACTATAATTAAATCAGCATTCGATTATTGTTTCAATTAAAACAAGCACACTGATATGCGTTTGTTCGTAACACAAATTTTCTGGGTTTTTATTCAGACCCGTCGCCAGGATTTGGCAGCAGAGGGGACCAAAAACCACAAGGGGGAAACATTTTGAAATGCAATATTGGATGTATGCAGCAACCGGGGGGCCAATTATGAAATGGGGACACATATTTTAAATGGGGGAAAAGCACCGCTGGCGATGGCTCTGTTTTTATTATACGAATACGGGTTTATTTTGGTGTGCAATCTGAGTTTATTTGAAATCACTGAATGGGAGCCCTGCATGTGACTGTTGAACACAGACATCTTTGCAGGATATGCAGCGAGACAGTGACACTGCTGACAGCGGTAAGCCACGTATAGTTATATACTGTGTGAAAAGAAGCATGAGTAAATCTGTAGCAGTGCTTCCACAAGTTTGAAAAATCCATTGTTAGTGTGAGACTGTAATCAACGTGCCCGAGTGAACAGCTTAATTAAACGATTCTTATGTAGGCTTCTTTTCACACAGTATGAAAATACGTGGCTTGTTAGAATACGTCTATGCAGACCAGGAGGGCAAAGGGGGAACAATCCCCGGGGTGCCGAAATGTCCCAAGAACTTTCTTCAGTACAGTTGCTTCCGAAAGACCTCAGGTTCGGACATGGTGGGGGCAAACTTGCTTCTTGCCCCGGGGGTATCTAACCTCGTTACGCCCCTGACGCAGACTTCTTGGATTAAGTTTTATTGTTAAGGTTTAGTTGTGACTTCCTTCTTAGTGAGGACTAAGTGCAAAGCTGTATTTGCTGTGTCGACTTCTCGTAATATATCTGCTCAGTTGTTTTAAGCGTGCGTGGTGTTCTAACTTTAGTAAGTTGTCCGATAGTCTTGTCAACACAATTCTACTTCTCACTGCTTGAAACAGTTTTGCGAGAGTGTCTATCTTTCTTCTGTTTTCCCCGCTCATGTTGTTCTGGAGGTTGATTGAATTCTTAAATTGCACCTATGACTTATTTGTATGAAGTGCTCAAAAAAAACGGACATTAGGCAGTTTATGAAAAAAAGCATTTCTGATAGCCGAAGTGTACAAAATATTTCAGAGAAACAGAATTGAGGTTCAACCAGCACAGCCTTATGGGGTAGAAAGCAGTAGCGCAGCCAGGAATTTCGTTCGGGAGAGGCCAGTCACTGACGTCGTCGGAGTTCAATCTTTGGCTATTTTGCCCAAAGATCATTTTGATGTGACAACGGGATATACGTGAACTACCTTCTACCAGTCGGCAAGGAACAGTTGAAATTTATATCAAGTACCTGCGAAAAATCTGAGCAAGTTTGTTTCGGAAGGGGCCATGGCCTCTTGGGCCTCATTCTGGCAGAAAGGGTAAAGCGTTTTGTGAACATCCATTTGCACTGCATCGTCAGCAACCTATAATGCTGAAACTGATAAGCAAAATTTCGACGTTTTCCCCTGGAAAAATTTCTGCGGACGCCCATGAATGCACTGATTTCGATCTAATTCTTGGGTCATAAAGCGTGGTGCTGTTTGGTTCAGTTCAAAAATGATGAATGCCAAAGCTGTCAGTTTTCTTAACATGTATACTAAACGCAGTAAACGAAAACCTCTGCAATTTTGACGCGTAGTGAACAGCCTAAAAACATGAAAAACCAGTGGAGTGTTTTGGTATTCAAGCGCGAGGCCCCGCGCATTTGCCCGGTTTGCCCATTGGTTAATCCGGCCCTGATCGTAGGTCTGGATTCCACTCCCTTCAGCGAAAAGGTTGAGAACCACTGACAGACTATGAAGTGTAGCGACAGCGGTTCCTTTGCTTTAAAATCGTACGGCGCAATAGAGTATGACGACAGTATCAACCTACGATTTTCTCGCGTCACACGATCTCGATTTTTCTTTCAATAGAAACAAGAAATTAGTACCTGCCTGTAACGCGATTTCCACATGACTTCTAGTGCTGCACTACAAAAAATGCGCTTCGTAGCGACTTCAAGTATGAACACTGAACAGGGGTGGGCAATGTGACGTATTTCAGCAACAGCCGCTCGTAGCCAGTGTTCGCTACCCAGTCTGAAGATCTGGAAGTTAGTCTTTCTTTTGCTGAAGTCCAACACAAAGCCGCAACTGGACCCGTATTAGTTTAGTTAATGCACGTCACAAGCACAAAATTAACAACGGAGCATCATCGAAAACAAAGCACTAGAGCGTCGAATATGTTATACGGTGTAATATACAAAAGCTTGCCAGGACCGGCAAAACGTATTGCACGGCATTATAATGAAACAGAACTTGGCGCAATCAGTTTCTACATCGCATCGGCGTGCGGATTGTGCTACAGCGGTAGTCACGACCAAGTCGAACATTAAGACCACATCGCAGTGGTTTGCGACACAGAGGAATGGTTATGACGAGCAGTGGATGGGGGAACCGTGCGTGACAAACTTTACCTTGCCGTGCGAACGGAACGTATGCAGAGCGGTAAGAACGACTGAGCGAAATGTCTTGACAGAAAAGAACATGGCGTTGGCCTCACTGCTTCCAGCAAGCAAACAACTCATGCAGGCGGTTTAGCTCACGTCGCAAAAATTTACTGTCAACCACCAACGGACTTTCGAGTTGAGTTAAAGTGTAAATAATGCGAAGCGTTGCGAGCAACGGATTCTGTTTCGTCACTGTCACTATGAACTTAAATCAGAGACAACGTTGATTGGACAGCAAAACGTACATCTTGTGGCGCAACAATGAATTGAACGGTTGCAACACCACTAAAGCTCAGTGAATAGGCGTAGCCAGGAGCCATGCCCCCTAAATTTTGGGCATTCAGAGGCGGTATCCCCACCAAAATAGTGGTATTCACCTAAAATCAAACATTACGCCACTGGCTCAGCGCCGATGATGATTTTGCGTTTGCCCGAAATGATGGAAGCTGTTTGCGTCTGACTGGCTGTCAAGGACCAGTAACAAACAGCCCGTTTTCTTGCCAACCAACAGGTATTTATCTGGTCGCCAACGCCATGCAAAATCGTGGTGCGTCCAACCTGAATCAGCAGTGATATGAACGTATACAAAACGGATAGAACTTCAACAAACGAACAGCAAAAGCAGTAAGGTTAGATAAAATAAAGCGTGATTTTCGGCTAAAAAATCAGACAAATGGAGCGATGTTGTTGTACGTCAACTACTTTTTCTTACAAAAACATCGCACGAAGTGTTTCCAGCGCATTGCGCGAAAATCTGTGAGGAGTGAAAAGCTCTCGCTTCATTTGTTTATGTTCTGCAAACGTTAACTTTACGTCAGGAGTCCCATAACTCCGCAATTTCTCAAACGTGAGAACGAAGATGCGCTTGAGAGAATTTACGAGGATATATGAGCTATAATATCTAAATAAAATTCCCTTCTTGTTGAATCAAAAGTTCCATCTCCTAAGGATGCTCTACTTCATCATAGTTTTACTGTTTACAGGGTTTACCTGCTGCAAATTAAAGATTTCGCACCAGCATCGGTGCCTGCGGTCTTCTTTTCTTCTCGGTAAAGACTCTTCGGCGTCTTCCGCCCAAACTTAAAAACGCGAACGCGCATCGAGAATGTCGATCGCGGACGAACGACGGCGAAACACTTCCAGGAAAAATTATCTTGTACAGAAGGCCACGAATGACGTCAGGCTTTGTGTTGAAGTGTTCACGAAAAGAATACGGACCAGCGGCAATTCGCCATCGGCTGCACTGGGCCATAAACTTCGCGTGATTGAAGGAATACGGGGGCCGTTGAATGGGAAATGCTTCGAGGACAGAACTGAGGACGTAAAGCTTCGCAACCGGAGAGCAAGGGATGCAAGGCACTGGACAGTTAAGAAAGCGGAAAGCATGCTTCATACTTCAACACTGCGCAAACAGCGCACATAAGCTCGGATGCTTGTGTACTGCGCCACCTCAAAGCTACTTAACAAATCTGCTCGAAAATGGCAGTGGCAGGTGGCGGAAGGATATAACAAAGATTAGCTGGTGTTGAAAACGTCAACGAAATTTTCAAATTATTTTTAAGGCTGGGCTTCGCGCACAAACAAACACCATGAACGAGCACTGCCATGCGAGACCGGCTGCAGAAGCCAGTGCACGATGTGTTACTGCATTATCGTTTAATTACACGAACGTAGAAACAAAATACAGGGGGGAACAACGGGTTAATTTCATTGTCGCGTGTCCGGGGGGAAAAAGTGAATACTGACAATAAATTCATTGCGGACCATCTGGAAAGCAGAACAACTTCTCTGTGTGTCCGCTCAACCGTAGATGTCATGTCATGGCATGGCATGCTGGCAACTGAGCAGGATGACTCAGCGATTGAGCAGGATGACTCAGCTCCAGCTTCGTGACAAACCTAAGGCCACCGAAACTCTATTTGAAGCAGTTTGAAGATGCTGCCAGTTTCGGCGAGTAGCGTGACGGAAGCGTTCCGAGCGCGCTCTTGCCACGAGGTGTGGGCTACCACAACGACTGAACAGCACGGGCGGGCGAGACTTTTACTGAAAAAATGCAAAAAGGAAATGCGTTTCAAATTAAAATAAATACAAGGCTTTTTCACGCACGACAAAGACTTTCCGGGCTGGCAATTATTTGCCTCCTGGCTACGAACCTATCAATGTTTAAGGTGCAGGGGACTGCCCCCCCCACTCACATACAGGTTGGGATGTAATGAGTAGCAGAATAGCTTTCTAAAAGTGGAGCCGACCAAGCGGGCCGCAGCCCAAAAAGTGTAAAAAGCCTAAAAGTCGAAAAAAGCAGAAAACACTAAACAGGAGATTGCGGGGATCTGGATACAGTGTCATTCCTCGGTTACAAATCTATCGCTAAAAACACTATAGGGGCACGCGAATAAAAACTGTCTTAATAAGCGCTCCATCTACGGAAGACGAAGGTCAAATACAAAAATCTCGCCGGAACGAATATGAACAATGGGAACGTGATACAGTATATCAAAATGCAAAATGTTTCTGCATTGTTAAGCTCAACCACGAGATGCATTTAGTCCTTCGCTACTATTGCTTCCACTTTCCTGGTATGGGTCGACCGCCTCTTGGCTTCCTCTGCAACCGGTTGCCGTAACCTGGAATGACAATGTTTTTATTTTAATTAAAGTTTAATATATAACAAACGCGACAGGTTTGAAAACTTAGCGAGGAAAATTGAGAAGCAAAAGCTTTTCGTTCTGCTTGAATTGTGAAAAAGTAAACATCGGAGAAGATGCAGCGCGTCTCTTGCTGCTCGAACGTCTCTCTTCCTTTCTTTTTTTAATTGCAATAACTACTTTACTGAATATAAGATTACGTAATATACCAGGCGAAAACAAGAAAGATGTTCCATAATCCGCCTGTTATTTTTTTGTAAAGTTAAATGCAACTTCAAAACTTAATATCATGCACAGCGTTTTTCACCGAACAATTCGCGCGCTCGACTAGAGGGCAGTAATAAAAATGGAGGATAATGATAATCCCACCCGGCCTACCTAACTTATCTTAATACGCCGTGATCCCACACACTCGCTACTGCTCATTGCGTAGGCTGGTAGCAAACGATAGACAATCTTTTAACCTCATAAAAACGAAATAGGAACAATCAACAGCTCGAAATATTTTTGATCTGAGAAAGGGAACTTATTTAGAATAATCGCCTGGCGTAAATCAAATATTCGCATTTAGGTTCACCGTTGATCTCAGAGAATGTAATACAGTCAGAGGCGTAACTAGGTGGGCCCAAAAGTACCCGGGCCCCGAGTCAATAAGGGGGGCGCCGGCGAAAAGTCCCAGCCATGTCACAAGTACTTTCTCCAATACAGCAGATTTGCTTCCGAAATACCTCAGTTTCGAACATGGGGGAGCCAAACTTGCTTCTTGCCCCGGGCGCCATCTAACCTCGTTACGCCCCTGGGTACAGTTGCCTGGTTCGCGTGTTGTTTTAGAATTTAGACGCAAAGAAGCAATATTTGGGAGAAAAGCTTACGCCACAAGACTCATGACCCACACCACTTGCAATTCCACACGCTTTGAACAATCGTTTTTTTTTGTAATTACCGCACGGCGCGTACCACACGTTAAAATAAGTGCTAACTTCAGATTCGGCAAGTGAAGCCCTAGGTAGCAAACGGATTAAGTTATACGATGACTTCATCAATCAATCGCAGCAATTCTTACTGATGTCTTGGTTTCCCACAATCACTGGCGTCGGGGTGTAGGTGGCTTGTCGCGATTTTGGTCCGTAGGAGGTATCTGGAAGAAAACGCATTATTACTTTATCGACAAAGCACTGGCAATCAGAGAGGCGCAGGTGGACGGCAGGAAGCTTATCTGCAAAATGGGTGCCGTCATTGCTCAGCAAGGACAAGCAATTTGGTTTCTGTAGCTGGTTGTTCGATGACCACAAACTAAGAGAAGAAATCAGTGACGTGTCCAACTCTTTTCCTCATCACAGTGCAGTGGTGTTCAGCCTGGGATCGCGACTGCAAAGGGGTTGTGAACCACTTTTGGAGGGGTCGCGAGTAGATATTTTATATATACAGCTCTATTACATTTGCTTTATTCGAGTTTGTTGGGGGTCGTTGGACTATAGTGAGTTGCTCAAAGGTCAATTTGATTGTGCTCACTGTACCATCAAAGCCTATCGACTTGGGTAAAGGGAAGCGCTGACAAGTGGTACTTTAAAGAAGCATGCAAGAGGCTTTGTGCCAAAACAACCGCATGCGACTGATCAGGTCGACCGGCCATCACTTCAAAACCCTTTAAGTCAAACTAAAACGCATGTGAATGCAGCGGCGCTACAGCTCAATTAAAAGATCTGTGGCAAGTTCGTGAATCACCAATGCAGTAAGCAGTGGCAGTGAAATCAACACCGCAACGCAATTGTGTTAAAATCTTAGTGCCTTGTTCTTAGCTGTGAAAGCATTCCTTTCGATAGTACAGTGCAACCCAACATGTTTGTATTCACGCAACACAAGTTGCTACAAATGCTACTGTGATGTCATAAGAGCACAACAACCAGTATCTTCCGCGTGGTGAACTAATCACCGTCGGTCCACAACAAGTAACAGGAAGGATCCGGATAAAGATGAAGCACAGTTAATTGGTTAAACTGGATATTGCTAGACATAGTAGTCAACTGACAGATGCGAATGCCATTAAGCAACGTAAAGCAAGGTAAATAGTAACAACTGCATTTCCAAGTTGATTTTCAGTTAAATTTTTCTGTGATGCATCAGGTTGGGCATTCGACTTGCATATTGCTATTACTTTAAGTAATGGAAGCCCGTTATCGGTTTTGGTGGTCAACTCCCAAGAAGACTGATAATTGCGTTCTTCGTTTTCAGTTATGCTAGTACCTTGTTGCCAATTTATGGCCACGTCGGTAGGTTGCCAGAAGGGTTACTAATTTAGCCAGTTCAACGGTTTCCAACACTAAGTTCTCTGAGAACAATTTTGGATTTTAAGAGCCTCTTGATAACTCAAGTTCTTTTTTTCTTACATACAAACTACACAAATTTCCTTTCTCGCTTCTTAAGAAAGTAGGCTCGCCTAAAAACACGTTCAACAGAGCTTACGCTGTTGTCGGCTGGCGAACAGCGACAAAGAAACACAACCACTGTTTTTGCTGATATGACCTGCTGCCACGAATTTAGTTTCATCAACCGTTAACAAGCCCTCGGTCCCACACACCGGGAAGCATGCAACCTAGCAGGTAAAATCGTGGTTGTTTTTGGATATGTAGTACGCCAGCTCTGGCACTACTGCCAGAAAAATATTCTATCCAATGCCGTGCAAATTATCTGGTCCAGCTCCCAGTGAGATGAACTTTTAAGTTCTTGCTGAACAGATTAGTCAAAGGAAACCCAAGACTGCCCGCAATGTCTTGTATTTTGGCGACAGCGCAAGAAATTGCCGGCAAAACAAAACTGGCCTCAAGTTTATAACCAGTGAAAAAAAGTACGCTCGGCGGTTTTATAGCCCAAACTCCAAAATCCGTGCCCCTTCAAACTTCACGCAATTGATTTCTTGGGGAATTCTTTGTGGCCCTGTTATGAAATGCTTTTTATTGCAAAACAGGGGGCAGCATCAAGTTTTCAACGCGCAGTTCACGTGTTAACCCGCAAATCTCGCTTACGTGTGAGTATAATTAGCGCCGACTTGCTTAAAGTACATCAGCAACAACAAAATGCATTTGTTTCAACAGACAGTTAACGGGGCAGCATCTAAACGGGCGAGGTCCCATATGATGAAAACAGCAGCTAGGCGTTCTGAGCAGAAGAGAGCTAAACGAAGAAAAAAGACATGGTCGTTCAGATCGCTCCATGCTCCGCCGCACGTTAAAAAGAAACTGATCTCACCGCGCGCCGCCAACAAACAAGAAAACCGCTCGCCCCACGTTTCCTCCCAAAGCCGCCCCCCTCTTTTGCCACAAGCTCCGGTAAGCTCCGCCCGCGAAAGATGCATCAAGTGGATCCTAGCGATGCCCGACCAGAGCAAATGGTCCAAGGGCGTGACCATGTCCACTGCTTCGGGCAAGGCTCCAGGAAGCGAAGCCGACGACGACGATTCCGCTGATGTCGCTGCGAAGACCAACGCTCTCGCCAACGAGACTGCCCCCCGCACAGCGCTGACCAGCGACGGCGCAAAGCAACCTCCCCCGTTTGGGCCGTGCTGCTCGACCACATCAAAGAAGCAGAACGCGCAACAAAAGTGCACCAAGAAGTGGGCAGAATGCCCTTTCCCGTGCTCCAGCGCGAGCAGAAACTGCTATCGCGGCCCGCCGGGGGAAGACCCGTGCGTGAGAAAGCGAAAAAGTGTCGATGAGTTGCCGTGCATGAAAAAGATAAAGCAGAGATGGAAATCGAGGCTGAAGCCGACTCGAAGGAAAACTAAATTTGTTTACCAAAAGAAGCACCGATCAGGGCACTTCCTTTCAGAAAGACGAGGTGAGTGCACAGGATAGAAGAAGTGGTCAGTGCTGGCAACCTTTATAATTTTAAGCGCTAGTTGCACTTTAAGAGTAGAATACGAAAAACACTCTGGTGGATACTTGTTCGCCAAGACACAAAATATTCAAGCAGGTTGGCACCAATATTCCTAGAATTGCAAAGGAAATGCGTTTCTAAGCCTATGCCTTATAGACCTTTGTAAACCCGATGTCGCCGTGATCATATCTTTCTCAATCTATGCTACGCAAAAGTGTTTAAGACTATTGGAAATTTCAGGCCGAAACCCGTACATGCGTCCAAAAGCAGCTCAACTAACATTAGTTCATTTTCAGGGAAAGCATCTCTGGGTTGGGCAATCTTACAAGTACTGCAAACGCTCAAGCGACAGGACGCCTATCCATTGAAAATCTTGCACGAGCTCAACAAAAAATGGGGATATGAGAATCTTAACCTTGTGTACGTACAGCAGGTGTACAACATGCAAGTTTGATTTCTGCGATCAATTTATTGGCGTATGAGACGGTAAAATACTGAAGCTGATCTGACATAAATACCGTCAACCCCCAGATGTAAATAAGCAAAATATGGTCAACAAGGGAAATCGCGAATTGGAGTCGTTAACGTTCTACTAGAGCAGGGGTTCCCAACCTTTCTCCGACCATGTACCCCTTCAGCATTCCGACAAGTGAATGTGTACCCCTAAAATTTCTTATGACAAAATATTTTATCATGATTAATCATAGACACATTTACCAATAGGCATATAACGGCTTTTGAGAATAATATTCACTGATATATTATAAATATTTCGAAATAAAATATATGCAAATATATATTTCGCTTCTATTGCTAACCTCAAATGTACTCCTTCGGACGGGCAAATGTAACCCAGGCTGGGAACCTCTGTACCAGAGGTACGGACTGCTCACGTAAGAATCTGATACGGCGAAACCCTGGTAGTTGCCTCAAAACGAACTGGTAGCCCAGACACAACGAATAGCCATAGAATATTGGGCTTTTTAATTTTTAAGCGAAGGTGAATATTATGCCAAGTTAAGATTAACGCAATCAAAATTAGACGAAATCCAAGCGCAAAAATCTAAATTTGATGGTATCTGGTAAATAACCTTTCTGTAAGAACAAAAATTGCTTTCCGAGAAAAACAAAGCACATTGTTCGGCAAAAACAAGAAGCGCAATGACGGTGAGAGAGTTAAATGCCACAAGAAAATGGAGAGAGTTAAATACCACTCACTGTCATTACATTGATTTAGTCGCTCAGGAATGTTCTTCTGTCAAACCACATCCAGTTTTTTCCTCCAACCAGTTTTCTTGTGGTTTTCAACCCTCTCATACTGTCATACCTGATGCATTTTCTATAGAACTAAATGCCGTTTCTAAACGCATGAAATATGAATTTTGGTTGTATCTACACATGGCTTTAAAATTTGCAATCGTGTTAAAAAAGTTGTAGTTTATTGACTGCGAAATGATAACGAATTTTTTGGCACGCCTTGTACCTCCTAAAGCCTATCTCAACTTGGTTAACCCTGCTCAGGTAACCTCTGCCCCATTTGGGCAAACGGTTCTTTACTTAAATTAAAAATTAGTTAACGTTCACGTAGAAAGCTGGTTCTTTCAGTAGCTGCATTTTTTAAACGCTCTTTCGGGCAGTCCTATCGAAATATGCACAGGTTTTGTAGTTTTCGATGGGGAACAAAAATTTGCCCAAATTGACCCATGGTTACCTGAGGTGTAACAAAA
>JGI24021J15306_10007444_pt1 | contig 13338 bp, 13 predicted proteins | sample Ectturendosymbi1_FD_15306 | JGI IMG/M metagenome (IMG submission 15306) | reverse complement strand
CAAATCGGGTCCCTAGAATCAGAGAAAATTATCATCGGGTCCCTAAAATCTGAGAAAATCGGGTCCCTAGAATCAGAGAAATCGGGTCCCTACAGATCCATACCGGATACCTAACATTTTCCTTTAAAGAAAAACTGGTATATGGATCTGCTAATAAACAAAAACAACTATGAGCAAAAAATAATAAACAAAAACAACTAGTTTCATTTAGTCATGTTTCACATGCAGTCTACATATTTGCTTAAGTTGACAGTTCGTTTGAGACTACCCTACAGTTTATTTCTGTTTCCCCATTGGGCGTTCGCTTAGGCCAGACCCGTCGCCAGGTCTGAAGGTTTGGGGGGGCAAGACATTTTCAGACGATCAAGACTTCGGTTTTTATGATGCATTTTTATAAAAAAATTTTCTGGGCGCAACAAAACTTGGAGGGGCGCAAAAAATATAGGGGGGTTGCCCTCGAATGCTCCCCATGGCTACAGGCCTGATTAGCACTATTATTAGCACTATAGCACTATTATTTAGCACTATTATTCGCTGACCCGTAACACTTGGTTTACCACTACATCCAGAGTATAAGGGCACTGAGTCCAACCCTGGTCAAGGCCAGGTGAAGTACGAAAGCATTGTAGCCTTCACACGCCCTCAAACAAACACTGTAACGTCCGAGCACTCATTTGCAAAGTAAAATGCAGTTGTAGTGTGCAAATAATAAGGAATATAACAGAGGCGGCCAGAGTGACTTTTTCAGACGCCGATTCTACTCTTCCAGAATTTTGAATCCGGGTGCGGCGATTATTCAAATTTGAGAATCCGACTCCTGTTCAGACGCCGGCTATCCGTCGATCCAACCGAAATTTATCCATGTTTTTACTTAAGAAATGACCATGCAGACTCCTGCTACTGCCGAAATTGAAAAGTGACTCCGGTTCTGGGTCCGGTTTTTCACAAATTATTGACTCCGGATTCGGGTCTGAAAGAAAAACGGAGAATCCTACCGGAGTCGAATCCGGCACTCCGGATCCATGACCACCTCTGGAATATAAACAATCTGACCATGGGCATCGGCAGGCAGGGCTTGCCACCCTTGGAATTTGAAAATTGACATTTTCCTATTAAATTTTTAGCAAAAAAGTCGTTTTCTTAGTTTCGATTGGGTAAAATGAATTTTTGTCACTTTGCCCGCCCCTGGAAAAAAATTTTTGGCTACGCCTGGAAAAATCCACTTTCCCCCCCTGGAAAAAATCCTTCCGACGCCCATGAATCTGATTACATCAAATACGTTGTTGGACTTTCTGCATCGTTCAAGAAAGAGCTACATATTTTTTCACAACATTTCAAAAGTAGGAATGTTGCATTGAACGTGATGACTACTAACACTCGCTCGCCACGGTAGGTTACAAGTACAGAGTCCTGAACCCAACATTACAGGCTACTGATTACTTGACATTTTTGGCCAATATTTGGTGCAACATTATTTTGCAGCACAAATGGAAAACCCTTTTAAGCGACATTGCGCAAGATTTACCGGTACTCGCAGATATGCATGTTCCCACTCTAGCCTGCATGCGTAATGTCTTGCAGTTGCTTGTTTCAGACTTATGCGAACTTTTGCAAATTCTTTGTTTGTTTTATTCACTCTGCATAGTTTTGCAACTGTACATGACTTCGCAGAGTGGATACAGATTACTCCGACTAATTGTATATCGGTTAAACGCCATAACCGCGTTTTCGCATAAGATTCCAGAACCTCAAACCAAAACCATTCATACGTGAAAAACAGTACGGTTTGTCGCATAAACCAGATATTCAAATAGAAATGTTATTTTCATTTGTGGATTAAACACTTACTCCGCGCCGCTTAGTGTGCGTGAAAGACACGATTCCAAGTTTAAGCAGCTGAGTGTCGCCATTGGGATGGCAAAAAAGCAAATTACTATCTTCCTCGTATGGTGGCCTGTAGCTGTCAAGCCGCATAAACCTAGTGTCACATTCAAAAATAGTGTGGCTCAAGTGCAGTTGAATTGTCATAAACATACATTGTCACATCACAGAAGAACATGGCGGGAGTACTGTAGAAAATTAGTATCATGCAGGTGTACGGCCACATTGCAGAAAGCTCGTCGAATTACGGATAGCCATAACGGTATCCCACGCTGCATGGAACTGTGCGAAGTGTATGCATTCATGTTTATCTGGAATTAGGCGAACTGCTCTGCGATGCAGCCGGCTACCTTAAAATCATATGTGCACCATGCTATTCTCAAATACGAGAAGGGCACAGATGTTAGTGCTAAAGGGACTTGGCATGCCGACTAAACAATCTCCCTAGTTGCGGCCCTGAGATGCAGGCTAGAATTCTGCTTGAAAAATTTCAAGAAACTTAACGTTATAGTAATAAAATTATTAGTGTAAATATAATAACTCTGTGTGTTAACTGAGCGTGAAGTCGAACGTAAACGGGCGGGTATAATACTTTTTATTGTAGTTTCGGGCGTGCCTTGAATAGTCTCTGTTGTTAATTATCCAGTGCTCTCGGGGGACTGTTCCGAAATGCAGGTATCCCCTTAGAAACCTGTTACATAACACCTGCATTAACTCAAAACAAGCGTTGCCGCGGCTACATGTATGAAATCACATTGTTTTAACTTTTTGTGATCGATACTGTGCCGCTTATTCCCAGGTATTGTCGCAATAAAATATGCCCATTTTGGATGAACAGACCTTATGTGGAAGCACTCACATAAATTTCCTTAAAATACTGTAACACGTTTTCGTGTCTCAACCTAATTCACTTTTTGCATGTTCTTACGCCAGCTTCGAATGCATTACGACACGGATCTTGTACAAACAGCCAATGAGGGCTGTTGGAGGAATTTAAGAATTTTTCCTGTAGTTTCGATACGATTTAACAGCTTGCCAGCACTGAAAACATGACAAAACTCGTCCATCGGATTGAGCTGTAACAGACCTCACGGTCAACTATGCAGGTCGTGTGTTGCAAACTTGTGATGTCACCACTTCAAGCAATCGTCTTCGGCTGAAGGTAAAATAGCTCCAGCAGTACTTTTACTTCATGAGACAAAATAGACAATGCCTTCAAGTTTTCGGTGTGTAAATAGGAGTCAGAGTGTCAATTTTCAATGAGCTCCGGAGCAGGTGCTGGAGACAATTTTTTGGAACAAGCAGAAATCGAAAAAGTGACTCCGATCTCCTTTGGTTCAAACCCTCTGAAGAAGCAGAACGTCTCTTAGCTTCTAGAAACAATTAGCTATATGCGCGCCTGCGTCGGCTTTCGACGCCCTCTTACTCTCAATTCACTCTTCGCATCTATGCTGCCACGAAGGTATTAACGGGCTGGGTGGGGGCGCCCAAACTGCCTTTTTCCGCTGGTGCGGGAAACCCTAGGTAGGCAACGCCACTGGGTAACAGGCCTATTTTTCAACAACTAAAATTATTGAGTAACAGGGCCTAAAATCGTAAAAACGTTTTCGTTCTCCGTAACAACACATTTTCGTTCAAGCATTTTCAGGTGGCACATTCAGAAATGCGATTCTGTTGCCAAAACTATGAAAAAAATAGGAAAGTCGGAATGTTGATTGACTGCAAATAAGACAAGTTTACTTCAAAATGTAAGGTTGCATTGATGCAACATTTTCGAACAAATTAAAACTTTGTGCATTTTACATGTGTTCCCGGGCATTTATGATTCCGCCTGGTGTCGTAACTGGGAATGGCTGACCCTCATCTCTCCCCAGTTAGTAGGACAAACTGATCTTCATCAGCAACTTGTTGTGTTTCAGTAGCCTGCATTAATGAACAAGCTACCAAAAATTTAGTTCTAAAGATCAAGTTGTCTACCTGCGCAAATGGTCTGAGCAGGCTAAAGACTGTAGTCACGAAAGAAAATTGTTCACGCTTTGAAATACAGTACAATAAATATGACAATTTCGCGATGAAAACAGATGGAACTTTTTGGGTGTTTCAAAACTTTTTAAAGTTTTTGTTTTCTGTATTTATAGTTTTCCGGTGGCGCAAATGAAATCAGAGATGCACGAGTGAACTGTTATTTTACGGAAGAAAATCAATGTTTCGTTTGTTTTTCAGTTTAAAAGAGGAACTTTGAGAAACTGAATGATATTTGTTAACTTACCTGCCAAAGAAAAAATGCAGTAGCCCAAGAAAGCAAGAAATTTTTTTCTGGAATGTGCAGTACTTAAAAGACTGTGGAGACCTCCAAACTTTTTTGATTTAAAAAAGGGATAACTTCCAATAATGCGTGACAGAAGTGTACACGTAATGTGATTCTTTAAAGAAAGCAGTCCACTCGGGTCTGTTTAGATTAAGTCTGGGACAAGTGCAAAACAAATAAGAAAAATGGAGAAAATGAAAGTTCAACTAACCACTCTGAGCGACAATACCAATCTTAATCGCACAGCAGTTGAACTCATTTGAAAACACTTTAAAAGTACAACAAATGTACTTTTGTGGAAGCATCCCTATACAAATAGAGTGGAATAGAAGCCACTTGTGAAAATGATGAATTCCATTTAGTGGTGTCTAGCTAATTGCATTATGGTTTCGCATTTAACAAACAAGCATTCTAAGGAATTTCTCGAGCGAGCAACATCCTCAAAGATGATTTTGCGGTAATAATCTTGACAGATCAATCAAACAAAGATTTTTACAAATAATCTTGTCTGTTTTGGTTACCAAAAATTTGCTATTGCTTTTTTCAATGTTCAAACTGGAAATGCGCATTCAGCAAAATTTTCAAAAATTAATTTTCTGTATCACAAATAGAATATCAAAGTACTGCTTCATGGGATCAGAGCGGAATATGGATGTTCTGGAGCCTAGAATATTATGCGTTTTTAGGAATCTTTTATTTTTTAATTTTATCGCAAATTATTTCTAATTGTGATTGTGAAAAAACGCTTAGCTGCCAATAAAGCAACAAACAATGGCTCTAATTTTTTGTTATTTAGCATTTGTCGAGAAAGAAACAGTTTGTACTTCGCACATTCGATGTGAAAACTGATGCTACCTTAATCATTATGCTTGTAATGTTGTATGCCGAGATTATTTTTCTGGCAATCGCAGTGCAAAATTTATCTGTAAGCTTGCAACTATTTCGCAAAACATAATCAAATTTGTTATCAGAGCCGAATTTTCATTTTCGGGGCCCTGAGCTATTTCAATGTGGGGCCCTTCTGGAAGGCAGAGGTGACTGTAGTCGCTTTTTCAATCTCCGAATCCGCTCCTGATCCAAAATTTTTTAATCCGAGTCCGACAATTTTTCAAATTTTCAAATCCGACTCCTGTCCAGGCTCCGGCTAACGTCGATGCAACCGAAATTCAGCTAGGCCTACGTTTTTACATATAAAATGCCATATATGAAAACCACACAGACTCCTGGTGCTGTGACTCCAGGTGCGGGTCCGGTTCTTCACAAATTTTTTACTCCGGCGCCGGCCCCGACAGGAAAACGCAGGATCCTGCTGGAGCCGACTCCGGCATTCCAGATCCGTAGGTACCTCTGGTGTAAACCCTTCTTTTGCACTCAAAAAAATTGAGTTATGGATTTCGTCTTATCAATAACAGCTCGTAGTGCATCTGCTTTGGCAATTCTTTCCTTCGTTTGCTAGAACCACTCTCATGTGTACGCTTCGACATTCTCAAGTTAAGCCAAGTAAGCTTACTGTAGATCCGCAGTTATCCTGATAACTTAGAAAAAAAGAAAAAAAACTTAGGTATACACGTCAAGGTCACTTTGCTAAGTGTGCTGATAANCTCAAGCTACAAATTGGCCTTATTAATACATGAAGATATGTGACTATTCCAACGGTAGTTAAAATATTTTCTATACATTGAGCTCCAGAAGTAATGGCCCATAAGACTACAAAAAATTGAAGTCAGCGAACATTCCAGCTTAACACGCGCGGTATTACAAACAGTTAACACTTCGCTGCAATGAATATCTGCAGCCTTGGCTACGGTGCAGGCTAGTCTTGTCTATATCCCCTATCTTAACCATAAACAACAACAAGAGAGAGACCTGGGCTGAACGAAAGTACCTCATCTCACTGCCCTCGTGTAATGTGAATTCTGAAAAATGGATTCAGTCGTCTGATTCCACGCATTATACGTAACAATAACTGATTCTCAACGCCAAAAAAAGAAAATACTCATCATCATTTTCTTCTATCCTTCACGCTCATTCTTTTATATAACGATCTTTTGATAGCGATATGGTGAGAAATAGTGCGTAGAATCAAAACAAAAATACAAATGTGATTATTTACAAAAATGCTGGAAATTTTTGGTCACCCCAAAATCGGGGGCCCTAGGCTTAAGCCTTTTTAGCCTAATCGTAAATCCGCGCCTGTTTGTTATGCTTCCGAGTGTTGCGGAAATACCTAATCAGTCTATTGTCAAAGGCGAACGGAGACTCTTATTGCAAATAATATCTTCATTCCAGTTATTTTGCTTGGTTGATGTGTTGTCATACAGATGGAAAGTTTATTATGTTTTGTGTCAAAACAGTCCTTATCCTGCGATTGAGTGTTTGCAAGCCGTCTGATGAATGAAAAACAAANCCTTTCTCTCAAAAACATCTGACAGAAACACATACGCTATGTTTTTTCTGTTCATTTGACGCTCAACGTCTTTTTTCCCGTTTTTCAAGTATCAGTACATTTGTTGTGAAGTCGCCGCCAGTGCAATTGACTGTTGAGACTTTCCAACGCCTAAACAAACACTGAATTCGCACTTTGAGTGCTCGTGCTTGTAGTTATCTTGTGCTGAAAATTTCAGTAGCGGCTTTCATTCGCAACAATGTATATGTGATCAGCAACAACACAAAATAGATTTGATGTATGTTACAATTACTCCGTGTGCCACATTTGCAAACAACAGGTAGTTAATTTATAAGCGTTGTTTTAATAAGCATTACCAGAGTCGTGGGCGTCGGAAGGGGGGGAAGGAGGGGGCCTTGTCCCCCTGGATTTTGAAATTTTTAGCAAAAAATGGTTGTTTTCTTAGTTTTGTGTGGGGAAAAAACAAATTTCACTTCTTTTGGCCCCCCTTGAAAAATCCTTCCGACGCGCATGACTATGGTGACAAAAATCAAAGCGGTTACATACGAAATACTTCACCATCTGCTGAAAAGTATGTCGTGCAATCATTTTGTGATAATATAACACCACATGAACTATTTTAAGTACAACATATGAAAAATCTCTGTAAGCATTTTTGCAAACTCTTAGTGGTCAAAAGTTCGATATTTGAATTTCAAGAAATTAGTGGGGTTCGTAATGTTTTTTAGCAAAATATTTCAATGGCGCTCAATACCCTTAATCACGGGATGACTTGCCAACGACAAGCAATTTATAAAAAACACCAAGTATTGTCATTAAATTTTTCTTCGATGTACCTGATTTTTGAGTTTATTAATGAGTTTTACCAATTCTCTTTCTTTCTTGGTAGCCATTTGTAAAACACTGGGACAAGCAATAGCACTGTCATGTGCGTCAAAAGGATTTTTTCCAGGAGGCCAACAGTGGATTTTTCTAGGTGGTGTCCAAAAGTATTTTACAGAGACACCAACAGCGGGAATATTTCATTTTACTTACTTGAGCCTAGGAGAAGAAACATTTTTTACCAAAACGTTAATGCGAAAATATCAAATTTCAAAATCCAGGGAAGTCTTGGACACCCTGCACCACCCGCTGGACGGCCATGACCGTATTTCCAAGGTTCTCAAGCCTGCGTTTCAATTAAATAAGCATGTGATATTTGAAAACGCTCAAAAATATTGACAAACACATATCTGCCCACTCTGTTATTGAATATAGTTCCCTGGGAACCAGAGTTAAAGAAAAATTTGCAGTGATTATACTGTCGTGAAATTATATCACCTCTATATTTAAGTATCAGGAACTTACAAGATGATTGTTTTATTAAATATATTCGATACCCTCTTTCTACCATCGTGAACGATTTAAAAAGCAGTTTATAGAAACATGCTTTTTTGGAGCAAGTAGAATTCATCAAAAAATGACTGAGTAGTTTGGATCGCGTAACAGATTTAACAAAAAATTATTTCAGTAACAATTTGGGATTTTGGTTGTAGTGCCCTTGCTTTCACTCTCACAATTATTTTATAGGTCTATTGACGTATTTACTTGCAACTTCCACATACCTTGTACTGCAAAGCGACACAGGCCCATTTAATATCATGCTCTGTCAACAATAAAAAGAAAATGGTGTACAATGCCCACGAGATATTCTGCTTACTCTGATTCAGTTACACGTTTATCTGCACTATTGTAAATATAACGGCTGTAATATCTACTTACACGCAAAACACTATATGTGAAGTTTATTAAAGCATTTAAAGTAAGTGTTACTTTTCTTTGACTGGCAAAAATTTGGTAAAACTCACTGCACTGGTTTGAGAACGCGTGATTAGAGAAGAAAACAATTGAATATACATAACTTTTACAAAGACACGCTTGCATATATACAAATTGCACAGTAGAAAAAATTAAATTAAATCGCATCCTGACTGGTCCATATGAAAATAGCAAACGCTTTAGGACGATGAACAACCGCAGACGAAGTCTATGTTGTTACAAAGCGGAGTCTTAAAAGGAAATGTTGAGAAGCACACTCTGAGTCATATTACGTAACAATTATTCTAAAGGAAGGTTTTGGTATGATTTTACTGGAAGTAGCGCTACTGAAGGCGTTGGGGTCGCGATTTACTACAAGTTGGAATGCAAAATTAAATCTTTTATCATCTTACAATCTGTCAATTGGTCATCAGGAAGGTATTCAGCGCAGAAATTTTAATAACAAAATTTAATTAGAGATTTGGCTCGTGCACGAACACACAAACAAGGATTGTTTCGGTCTGTTACGCCATAAATATCTAGAGCAGTGGTTCTCAACCTTTTTAGTGATGTACAGTCTGAGAATGTCTTGTCTATAAAGTACTCCTTGACTGTAATCATGAGCACAATAATTAGAAATGTAGCTATGACTATTGTATCTTTACTAAAAATTTCCCCCGAAAGGTACATGTACCCCTATTTGAGAACCACTAATCTAGGGCAGTGCATGACGAAACACATAATTAGCAACGTATTTTTTAAAACAAAAATTTTTTCGAGAGGTCCGAACTGCTTGTAAATAGTTTTTAGCTGAGATTCAAAACTTGGTTTAATTTTTGATCTGTGAATATTATTTTCCCATATTGACAAGTTGATTTTTTCCTTCTAACGTGCCTTTATATAATAAGGTTTTTCCATGTGACAATTAAGATCGTTGAGATTTTCACGGAGGTGAAACATGTGACCGGAAACAATTGTGTGTTTATCACAAATCCGTGTGAGTCCGCGTGTTGAGTCATACATCAGTACAGAAAAAATTCCACCTCAGTTAAAGCTACACCTTGAGGTAATAGACATAGTTGTCATAATCTGTTCATTTGATCATTCATAATTAAAAATCACATCCAGGGACAAATTAGCCCGTATGCCAGATAGGCCATGATTTAAGATCCCGATTGGTTAATTTTTATGTTGCTGATTCATCAAGTTGGAAACATTTGCAACATAGCGTCAACGTACAGCGGACACCATATAGGATTCCGTTAGGTCTGGCCTGTTGCATCTGTGACTTAGTTAAAATTACGAAAGTCTTGCGAACCAAGGCGGTATTGTTATGCCAAAAATGTTGACCTGTCTTACTTTTTTCAATGGAAAATTACTAAACGTTTTAGAAAATTTCGGTCAGCTAATGCGCTTTTTCAGCGAAAAGGAAAAACAATGACACGATTCAGAGATCAGCCAAACAGAAATTTATAAGGGCAGTGAGTTTCTATTTCCTCAGTCAAACGCCTTCCCGCGAACGCATCGCCATCACTTAGCAACCATCCAGTCAGCATGTCATTCCTTTAACCACTTCAAAATATCATTGTGTTAAAGATTTCAAAATATCGTTGCATTAGAATTTAGAACGATTGCTCATATGAGCAAAAACCACTGATGATGAAAATTTGTCAATTGTTCAGCATGTACCCACTAACTTGCTTTCTACTGAGGTGCATTTTCTTGTTGCTCAACTGGAAGTGTTGATCTGAAAAGTATTGACCTCTGCCATGGGTCTTTTCAAAGTTGAATGTAAAGTTGTTGCGAAGCTCTGGTTGTCAAAGAGAATTCTTTTAAAAAAATTATTGGTTACAATAAAAAATGAAACAGTTTAGTGTCACCCTTTCACCTGGGTGAAATAAACAAAATAAGAAAAGGTGAAAAGTCTGCCTCTTGCCAAATAAATCAAAAACAGAACTTTCTTGGCTTTGATTCAGGTCGAACAAGCATCTCCCGACAGGCATTTTGATTATCCAGGTTATCATGCACTGCGTGATCTTGGTCCCCACCGAAATCTCGTTCCAATAAAAGCTTCAACTCTTCTTCGTATAATTCGAATGCCTTTGTATATTCTTGGTTTCGATATTTGCAACCGGCTATAAAGTAAAAAGCTCGTGAGCGGTATATAATGCTGTGTCGGGTTTTCTGAATTTGCCCCAAGATGGACAACTGTTTGCGGCACAAACCCTCGCAAAGATCATATTGGCCCCTGTTAAATAGGATGTGTGCTGCATTAAAATCGACTTGAGCAACTGCAAATGGAAGATCAAACTGAATCCATTCCGTGAATCTGCAGATGGCAAAATCTTTGTCAGACTGAAGTTTTTCGAGACCATTCCCAATTTTCTTAATATCGTGTCCAGCAGTATTCTTGCCCTGTAACACTTTCTCAAGATTGCGTTCAATTTTTTGTCGATTTGTACTGTCACTTCTCAAGCAGGATGATGAGTTAATTGCTCCTTGAAACAAGACACGTAACTTTGAAATCAGAAGCGACTCTATGAAGAGTCGATCTGTTTCTATCAGTGGTTTAATAAACGAGCAACCTTTTAGGTCTTTCGCAAAAAAATGTAGAGCACAATAGCCCTTGAGTAGAGACATACTTTTTCACTGGCAAATTCGCGCATTTTCACAAAGTACTTTTCCACCCCTTCCCAAAAGATCCTGAAGCGCCAAAACAAAGTGGCAAAAAGAAAAAGTCCAGTAACACTTTTTCGTGGAACAATGTGAAAAAAAGGAGAAAAAGATTCATAAACCTTTTGTGCCTTTACTAATAAATCCAAAAGCGCTTGGTGTTTGTGCACTGTACCAAACACGCAGAACGATATGAGGTTGGGTTGAAAATCAGCAGAAACGAAACCAAATAAATTCGCACATCTTAAATATTGTTCTTTGACCAGTTGCAATTTTTTCATTACGCTGCGAAAGGTGACTTCCGAATCCAGGTAATCACCATCGAAACCAGCAACTAAATCAGAAGCGTTTGAAAATATTTTTCCGAGAAGCCGTTTCCATCTTTTGTGTGCGAAAACATGGAGCAGCGAATCTGTACAAAGTTCGTTGATCTTTGCAGCGCCAGTAGATACGTGAGGCTCCTGCAACAGATCCATACCAACAAAATCAGCGAGTCCTGTCTCTTGCCTCATGTTTTCATGTGCTAGTTTATTTAAAGCTTTGTCTGAACCGACAATCACAGGTTCCAAGGCCAACCACAAACCATGAATAATGGAGAAAAAATCAATAACGGAGTCCTTTCCAACAGCATTACACAAATCTGCGATTGCAAAATGATTACCAAGTTTGCTGGGAGTAGCTAACGCTCTTCCAATTTCAAATTCTTCAAACTGCTGTTGAGATGCATGGTAAAGTTTTAAACGTATTTCACAAGAAATTGCAATTGCATATTACAGGTTGTGACAAGCTGTCTTGTTTATCACTCCACGCTTCTCTAAATCAGCGACAATGCTAAAGCTCGTCGACGATGGCAAATCGAACAATTGTTTGAGTTGATTGAGCGCCAGCACCAATACTCTGTAAAACAATCTTTTCAGTTTTTGTTTGCTGTCCTCCTCTGAAACAATGTGGAACGGGACTTCTTCAATCATTAACTTTTTCAAGAACTTCAAAGCATGCTGTTTCTCCTGATAATGACACATCATCTTACGGCAATAAATGTCGTGGATATTTTGATTTCCTGATATATAACGAGACTGGGTCAAAACTTCTGCCAAATGGTAACCATTTCGATGCATTTCATTCGGTTCCAAATAATCAAGCATTCCTCTCACACTACGGATCAGTTCAGTTGAACGGTTTGTCACGTCTTGCATCACGTGACAGTGGATGAACCGAAGCAAACGGCATGTTGCTGTCAAACTGCACACCACATTTTGTGAACTTATCATAGAACCAATCATCAGACTCATCTTCAGAATAGAAACCACTAAGACAAGGAATACCAAGGAGACGAATGGGTGATTCCCCGAGAGTGATGATCACGAACTGGAAAATTACAGCATACCAACGAAACTTTTATACAAGTCTTTCTTCTTCGTCTTTGTCTAAATCGTCTTCCAGCAAAATCATGCTTTCGATATCTGAGTATGGAGTTGCTTCTGATCTTGCGATAGAACCCAAAGCAACATGTGCAAACTTCACAGTTGACACCTCCGGACCAAATACAATCCACAAACACTGCTCAGAAACAAATTTCAGTGCATCGATACACTGGTCAGATATTTTGTCCATTAAATTTTTTACAAAAATAGTTTTCGTAGCTTCTTGACTTTGTTTGTTCTCAAGATCATCAATGACTGGTGGTATTTGATCCATCTCATTTTTTGCATCTTCTCTAAGTTTGTTGATGCGCTGCTGAAGATGTTTTGCAATCATGACGAAGTCACCTTGCTGGTCAACTGAATCTGAGCTCTGCAGAAGCTTTCGCCAGAGCTCGTGCATAACTTGTCCAACCGTCTGATCTTGAGGATTGCGAATGTGTGCAGCAGCCAACAAACCGACGCAGAAGATGAAATTTCGATGGTTATTTGCGTCACAAAGGTCTTTGTAAATTATTCCCAGGTCTTTCAAAACTGGTGCTGATTTAATTGGATCAGTTTCTACAAGCATTTGATTTTCTTTGGTGAAAACAGAAACCATGTCTTCAGCTGCGTTTCTTTTCTTTACAAATATTTCCTGAGCCATGTTCTTATGTAGCAGCGCAAAATTAGTGCGCGCTACAACTCAATGAATAAATGTCAAAGCCACGCAGAACTACGTTCGAATATTCAGAAAACAAAAATAAAACCAGCCCAAGGGGAGAACCTCGAAGCAGTCAAGCATGAAAGAACGTCAAGACACAACCATGCAAAGACAAGAGACACTTAACAATTACATCATTGTGTATTAG
>JGI24021J15306_10007442_pt1 | contig 13339 bp, 7 predicted proteins | sample Ectturendosymbi1_FD_15306 | JGI IMG/M metagenome (IMG submission 15306) | reverse complement strand
AAAAAAACTTTGTTCTCATCGATAACTATATCATGCCTTATGCTATTGTAATTGCTTTCTGGATAAAGCACGCGTGTTGGTCGTTTACAACGCAAAATTCGAAACGCCGGTATGCATGGTCTTTCTCGTGGAGGGTAGGAAAAAATACATCTGCCAAATTCAAACAGAAACGTATTCCATGAATATTATTGTTTCATTTTTCCAACTAATATTGATCCATTCGAAGTTTTGGCCCCGCCGCTTTAAAACCCATGAACATTAACAGGTTAATTGTGGTTGATAATTCTCACCTCAGTCAATCGGATTACTTCGAAGTCGGGCTGAGAAAAGCACGGCTTGTGGTCATTGACGTCCACAATTTGGACCTCAATCGATACGTTTGCGTGAAGACCGCCACCGTCCGTAGCAAGTACTGTCAAATCAACTGTCGTCGGATGTCGCGGCGAAGCTACGATTGTACGTGACGTTATCAAATCACCAGTGAACGGATCGATAGCAAAGAGACCTGCGAAAAAAATCCAATGCAAAATTTATAACGGATATTTCACCCTGTTAATCAATTGCACTTTGCCATCACGATTAAACTAACAATGGTAAAGTGAAAGCAAATATTTTTTGGCGGTAAGTTTACTGAAAAACAACGGCGTTGCAGACGACAGGGTGGTGATTCGTCGACAGTTCTGCACCCGTTTTACCACGAATGTCCAAACCTGAACGGAACAAGTCAGCTGAAACTATGAAGAAATCAAAGAGCGACTGTTGACCCAAAGAATCCGCCATTTGGGCTGAGAACATCCAAGATCGTTGGAAGGCTTTACGCATTCTGGGTTAAGTTGTTTATCCTTCGCAGCTGCCTCAAGGGGAGCGCATCAAAAACAATATGCTATGTTTTGACTATGCAAACAAAACAGGAAGCACACCACCGTAAACATTGAAAGTAAACCGTTCGGTTACTCCGCAACACAAGAAGTTTGCGAAGCGCTTGTGTCTTCATCTAACCTACTGTGATTCGACATGCCAAGCCTACTCCGTTTGTGTACAGCAGTGTTGCCAGCAAGGTATCTCTGCATTTGGATTGCTGAAGCATACCTTGCAGCACAACTGCTTTCATTAGAAAGAGACATATTCTTCTCTTGACTGAACCGCAGGGATTTGTTTCATCAAACGGATTTATGCACGCTGGCGCTCGAGATTAGATCGGTCTCGTGCGTTCATCGCGATGCGATATGCGTCATTACGCAAAATCGATAGCGCAGCGCGTGCGCGGCAAAAGTTCGATTGGAACAGAAAATCAAACTGACCCTAGCCAGCAACAACAAACATTGTCTGGTTTCCATGGACGTTCAGCTTGCAACTGGCCAATGCTACAAAAGCCAATGACTGCATTGGGACGACAACAGAAACGATCACTAGTAGTGAGAAGAGGTAACGTGAGCCGATGATATCGACAGCCGAGGAATATTACGGTGCAGCTGAGACATTGTTTGTGTGAAACGCAAGCGCGCGGCTTTACAAAGGCGTGTAGCAGTGGCACAAAGAGGAATGCAATTTTTGTTTAAAGATGGCGCTCACCCATGTGAAGTTTACTACCCGCAAAGTCAAACACAGAACAATATCAAAGCGTCTTAAGTGGATTACATGAATACGGTGGGCAGGCAACGTGATGCCCCTAGCGAAAAACTCATCGCCTCGATGTCCTACAAATAAGCTCCCAGTTACTGTAAATAAAGCGAGAGCAATGAGCTTCATCTTTCGAAGGGAACGAAAATCGTCTGTTTAGACTCCGGGGCTGGGTGACCCCTTTTGGTATTGCACGGCATATGCTTTAAGAATGACTGGGGGGGATAGTTACTGTAATGTAGGTCTGCGCTTTAGAAGGATGACCTGGATGGATTGTTAGTGTAAGTCGAAGGGGTTAACTGATTACTGGATATGGAGATATTTCCCAAGCACAATGCAGTAGTCACTGTAAGTACGAATTTGAGAGTCCGCGACGACTTTGCAATAGCGTTAAAAAACTCTGTTACACTCGTCTTTCGTGAGGTAGGTTTTTGTTGGTTGTTGCAAGCAGTGGCGTAAATAGAGGTTTGAGCCAGGGGGGCGAAGCTTAGTTGAAGGGGACCTAATGGTCACCGTAGGGGGGCCACCGGCCAACACTCAGAAAAACGTTATGAAATGATAGTGAATTTGGATGTCGTGGTTGTCCACACTACCTAAAATATAACGAAAACACCCCGCAAAAACTAAAAAAAAAACAACTTAAAAAATGCTAAATATCAAAATGTCGATTAAAGGGGGCCCAGTTTTGACATTTAGCTTGCCAGGGGGACCGCTCGCCCCCATATCCCCGTCAGTTACGTCATTGGCTGCAAGTAATACTGAAGAGAAAGAACCACTGACACAATGCGCCACCAACTTCTGCATTCAACCATCGTCATAGAGAAGCGTTGCATAGTGGTAGAAAGATCAAGTGTTGTAAAAAGCGTCAGACATTTGAAGTACGGGGATAAAGTGGTATAAAGGGATCTGTTCAATAGGCAGTTACACATAAAGGTTTACAAAAACTGGTAAAATACGCCAAGTAAGTGACCCAAGTTAGTTTCAGATTGTATCGGTTTCCGAATCTACATGTGACAAGTATATATACTGTTTCCACTTAACTTCACACACGCTTGGACGTTGAGAGGTTTTATGGATCTATTATATATCGTCTTTAACAGCGTTCTACGTGCTCAGTGATTGTATCATTCAAGTGTATCAAAACGACTTAAAATCATGGCTGTGTAAAAGAGACAGTGCGCTTTGAAATCGTCTGCTCGACAATGAATGCATGACACAAAAAAAGTGGTCCTTTTATCCGTTTTGAGAACGAATTTTGTAACAGCAAAATTTTTTTTTCAAATACGGATCTGGTGGATTGATAGTTGTCTATAACCAGTAACGAAATCGCTATTGTTGATAAAACAAATGTTAAGTTTTCGAAAACAATCCCTCAAAGTTGTGTACAGCACGTCATGTGTTTCCAAGTCGCTTCCGAAATCTTTATCATTTATTGCAGGGTATCCAACCTGTGGTCCGGGGACTACATGTGTCCCTTCGAGTCCTTTCCTTGACCCGCCAGGTCATTTTCTCCTCAAGTAAAAATTCATCCATACGGATATAATATTAGACCCAAGCAACATTTTCCTATTCCAATGTCTTCAGTCAGGGAATGATTGCAAATGTTTTTTCTCACGTCACCAATCTTTACAATAGAGCAGCTATTGATAAACTGTGGTGTTACAACAGAAGTAGCACTGTGTTTTTTTACCTTTCCTAGAGTGCTGTGCTACAGCCTACATAGCTTGTACAAACTACACTGCAGACAATGCTCACCTTAAGTACATCTGAACTGTTTTGAGGGCAGGTGCTGTTTTAATACGTTGTTTCTGACAATGGCAACGGCGTGCAAAAAATTAAACGTTAGTGTATTTATAATAAATTGTTTTGTTACAATAACATTGTTCATCATCTCACTAGGGCAGGGATGGCGAACCTACAGTAGTTGCTATCGCGGGCCGCAGGAATTTCGGAATATTGCTGGCGAGCCGCAGAGCTGCAAAAATTAACCAATTTTATTGTAAAATTCCACCATTATCTTTATAAGGAAAATAAGGAGAGAAAACTGTCAAGGAGAGAAAGAAACATCTCCCAACTGACTGTCTACGTGTCTGCTTGTCATGGAGTTTCGCTTTGACGCGATGTTTTGTTCTAACTTGGGTAAAGAGAATTCTGATGCGGGCCACATCAAATGTTCACGCGGGCCGCAGGTTCCTTACCCCTGCACTAGGGCAACAAGAACACTATTTTTTCAATATTGTCGTTGTTGCAAACTCGTTATTTTCCATTTTATTCGTGTCTGTACCTAACATGAAGTTAGGCCTAAAAAGCAAATACTCGTGTCGTAGCATGACATTTTCATCTCCGAAGCGACCTGCTAAAGAGTTGTGGCCCTTCACTGAGAAAAGTTGAACGTCCCTGATTTGTTGTTTGCTGATAACAATTCATACAAATATTGACTGTTTACGCTTGATTTCAAATATAAAAGTATCTCTGTGGTTGGATTAGAAATAATTAAGAATAAAACCGAGGAATTCGTTTTTTTGTCATTTCGTTAAAAGATCGTTGAACGTGTTTAGAAGTCTAGACGCCAGTCTCAATACAGTTCAAGCTGCAAGCCGCATGTAAGAAGCACAACTCGTGATCAGTGTTCCCTCTGACAAAATTTTACCCTGAGGAAATTTTTGTTTTAGTGCGCATGAAATTGCGCAAAGACCGTACAGACCCACAACCAGTGAAGCGTTTTAAGCGGTGCGGTATACTGTATATACGATATCAAAACTTTAATGTTGCAAGTGCGCGAGAATGAGATTTCACTGCGCAAGTTCAGGTGGTACTGCGCATTTGCGCAGTTGCGCCCCTTAGCGGGAACACTGCTCGTGATTGACCTGACATCAGCCTGCAGCTGAAACCGATTAACTTTGGCAACTGCCGTTCTTGCCATGGACGTATTATTGTCATTTCTATACGTGTCATTCACTAGGTATCATTGTTAGCTACAAAATCAACGTCTCTTTGAAACTGAGATTCGGCTCATTGTTGATTTTTCTAAGGAGCTTAATTTGCTATACTGTATGCTATAGTGCCTGTATCACGAACTGGTTATTTTATGTCTTATAATATCAAGTCTCCAAATCGCTTGTGATCAGTACGTGCCAATTTCCCCAAAACCTTGGACCGACGAAATGTTCCTTTGCCATTAGGTTACGTGAAACCGTAAAAACGTTCTCAATAACAAAACCTGTCATTAAGAACCAGCGGAACTGCGCCAGATATCAAGTGCCCTGGGACAACTTTAGTTACACACTGTCCAGTCGTTATCCCAGGGAGCCGAAAAATAGGGAGTCGCGTACAATAAAATAATCTCAGAATTGTGCGGCTGTGCACAATAAACTCATCGCTGATGCTGTCGCTTGTGTGGGCTAGAACGTCAGACGTTGCACTTCCGTTTCTGCTCGACAACTAGTGGTGTAATGTGAACAAAGAAGCATAGAGAGACGCTCTGTCAAAACAAAGTTTGTATCACAATAGTCAACGTAATGAGGATTTTTTTCTGTTGAGGAAATCACAAAAAATAAATTAATATTTCGGAGACATATGAAGAAGTGAGGGAACGTCTTTTCCTTTATCAAGAGTTGTAGGAGCATTGTGCCCCCCTGCGTTTCATCCCTGAGTGCTCCGCTGGAAATAACGTTTAGGAATTCTTGATTTTTCGAGAGAGGAGCCACGTTTTATAATATTTGTGTTTCTTCAATCCTTTACAGTTTATGCCATTCAACCAAGATTACAAATGAGTCCAGTGTGTTGCAAAGGGTCCATTGTGGTAGCTTTCTCACCAAATGAACATTGTTTCCGTTGCGTTGGTCGTGAACGTGTTTGAGACAAAAACATATTTGTCTGCGAAGCAGGAACCAACCTTGATGTTTCCTGTGACGAATTTTTTTTTCACGACGTACATACACGTCAGTTGTTTTCGTTTGTTTGTTAGAAAAAAAAATTCAAAAATTTTTGAAAGAAATCAATCTTGTAATTTCTTACTTACAAATAAACGCAAGGTCTGCAGACGCTCGGTGGCGCAGTCTCCGTCTCTCAGTCGAGAATTCGGGGAAGCGATGCAAGGCCGCGTAGTCACTTGGCCCAGATCTCTTTGGGGAAATGTGTTTCTCATGATGTCACAGGCGAAAACCGTAAACAAATGAACAAGCGAAAGAACAAGAAATGAAAAATCGCCAGCGACAAGCAGGCGAAAAAGAACTTTGGGTGTTCCAAGAAAAGCGCAGCACTTTTTGTCAGAGCCACGACTGCACAACGGCCGGTCACGGGGTACTATTTTAAGTTTCATATGTTGAGAAAGTGCGTGGAAACTCAGAAGCTTTTTTTGCAATAGTAATATGGTAACATGTTATTTAGCGGACGCCAAGCTTTACTAAAACCGGATTAAACCGGTTGGTTTAATCAGCAGAAAATGTTTTGTTTCGACTTTTGCGTTAGAAAAGCGGTTTCCAAACTTTATCAGCGCCATCCAAATCTGGGTTTGGTGAACATCTCGAGACCTGAGCCTCAAACCGCATATGTTGACATGAAGAAGATAACGATTGTAAGTGTAATTTTTGGCAGCAAGTTGCTTAATTCGTTTTCAATATCAAAAATCTACCTTTTTCTCAAGTACCTACGCTAGAGACAGACAAGCAGTGGTAGTGTGGTCCACTCACTGTACAACAATGTATTTTATTACAAACGTAATCATTATTTCAGCGCGATTTGTGTAACTGAAGTTTCTCCTTCATTACGACTTCAATGCAGGGTTCGATCTTTCTGAGTGCAATGCGCGTATCGTGGTCAGGATCAAGGCGATTGCGAGTCTTGGTTTTGACAACTGTCAGTGCCGAAAATCCTTGCTCGCATAGATACGTGGCCGCAAACGGGAGCAGACCGTCTCGACGCGACCCACTTTTTGACCCTTCGCGACCCTTGTCTGGGTCGCGACTTAAAAGTGGGGGACCACTGATTTAGACGACAATCTATCGTAGGCGGTGTTGCCTGTGACGTCACTTCAACTTGAAGCGCATTGGAAAAATATCCAGATAATTTGTGCAACTGATTTTAACGTAACATGCCACTTGCTCCACAAAAAAAATAATTAGGAGCAACAATCTGTGTCTTTTAAACCTCAGTTTTTTTCGACTATAGCTTTGTTAGAGCTCATTTTACGTGGTCAGGAAACCTTCACTTGGAGGGCATTTATTTTAAAACCAAACATGTCTTTCCAGGTCTTCAACCAAAACAGTTATATCGCTTCACCTATAGCTCATCAGACACGAGTGCATTTCGATGCTCCACGAATCATTTTCAAGTTTTCACGTCGGTTATGAAACAAATGTCGACGAAATGTTTCCTTGCAGAAAAGTAGAAGAACGTCTTCAGAAGCGTCTGAAGCACGAGATGGATTCTAAATTGTAGCTATGGACTTAAAAGTGGGTGAGGCAGAAAACAAGCTATTCCTCGCATTGCGGGAGAAAATTGTTTTGGCTCACTGCTATTTGCTGTTCCATTTGGCACTGTTCGATTATATTCGTGGCGCAGTCAAAAGTTTCAGCACGAAAGGTTAGAAGCGGATATCGCACCGGATGCAGACACTGCATCCGGTCTGGTCTTACTTCCATGTCTGATATGACCTGCTGAACAATCCGCTCCCGAGCTACCGGTCGCTATTCTACAATCAAGTTATTGATGTCGCCCGGCGACAATCAAGGTCTGGAATGTCGCTGGCTTGTAACTGGCAACCAGGCATAAACACGCAAAATTACAGGCGTGACGCGAGCTATTCATTGTGACGTCGCGATCGAATGGACGCCAATGGTTCCATCGAGCAAATTACTCCGCCGATAGCATCGCATCAGAAGTACGCGGCAGAGCGGTGAGGTTTGTGTACACAGCACCAGCAGGCGGTTGAGCAGAGAGGGACGTTGTTGCTTTAAAATTTTTAAAATTACAAGTTTGTTCGCGCCTTCGCGACGAATATTCTTGGGATTTCAAAAGGAAATCTGTAAATCGCGACAGCGGGCGGCCCCGGATCTCCCGGCGGGGCGGGTCGCTTATCTTTTTAAGACCAGAATGGCCGTGGAAGGGGAACTGCCTTCCTTTCAAGATGTTTTTCGACTTTGTCACCACTTGAATTGATGGATTGTTTATCAGACTCCAGTGGGATCTGTAAGCGCCGGTATACCGAGCTTGCTCAAGATGAACAGCGATGAACACACTCCGCAAACGGCATTGCGACCGTATCGCGTTCGCATGCGATTGTAAGGAATGATAGTCGAAGGTGCTGACAGGCAGCTTTAGACAGCCTGGCTGTTCTTTAGTTGACCTGGTTAGCTCATCGGGTTTTTATTACGGTTGCTGTATTACTCACGTCACCAACATAACACGAGTTGGTCAGTGCGGTGTTGAGTTGATTTTATTTGGGGATAATTGGCAGAGGTGGCTTAAAAATTCCGGAACTCACTTGAAGCGAGGAAATGTATTCGAACAGAGGTTTATTGTTGCGGGAAGAAAACTGTTTGGATTTCATGCAACAGAAGTAACCAAATTTATAACCTAACAGCTCGCGTTATGCCAGGGACGAAAGTTTTGACGCCGAAGAGAAGAAGCTTTCAACAATGTGGTTAAGAATGGCAGAAAAGCACCCAGTGCAGTTGTCAAGAGTCCGGCGAGAGTGCAACAGCTTCCTGTTTGCTTTGATAATTAGGTTTTGCATGCATCACTAATTGTTTCATTTCACTTGACAGCCGAAAAACATAATGCTTTTCGCTCACAGGACGTCAAAGGTCGCTTTCAGCAAAGTCTGGATTAAATGGATACCCCTGTTCACTAAGCACATGTGCAACCAGCTGCGTGGCTATTGTGCTGCAATGAATGCCTCCCACGCACTTTTTGCGCAGCGCAGGGCTTTGTTTTTACGCAAAGCCGCCGCTCGGAGGAGCGGCGCTCAACAGCAACCGTCTCTTAACCTCGTGATTTTCGATTTATGTTTTGAATCGAGCTTTGCGCTCGCGCGGTTGGTGTCGACGACCTTCAGCGCATTGAACGAGGGTAAAGACAAGCTGTGAACTCTCAGCTAGAGGCGGCGGAACAAAGTATGTGGCAGGGCGGGCCCGTAGCCAGGTTTTAAGTTTTTTTTGGGGGAAGTACATTTTTAAGTAGAAATATTTTTGTTTTTATTATATGTTCAAAACAAATTTTTCTTAGCATAACAAAATTTGGTGGGAAACAAACAAATTCGGGGGTCGGGGGGAACTGCCCCCGAATGCCTCCCGGTGGATACGGGCCTATGGTATGAATCCACTCTCCGATATAAACCTAAGACCTGCAATATGCTGGTTGGTTGATTATGAGACGACATCGTTGAATCAGCGTTCATTAAAAGCTTTCAATGCCCTTTCTGCACAATTTATGAACAGACCTACACTCGCTGGAATATTTTTGGAAGGTGCAATTCCTATGTGATCTGCAAATTTATTAACCAAAAAACTTTGAAAAACGTTCTAGTCACATCCGTTCGCAACACTATCTATTCCCAGAAACCGGTCACCACGTTTTGTGCGAGTACAATGCATTTTGAACTAAGTAATATGTTTAAGGTATTCCGTACATGGCCATCCTGAGCTTTCTTACTGTACTTAGCTGGTTCATTAATTGGTCAAAGAGATGTTTTGCATCAAGCTATCAATGAAAGACGGAGCGAGGTGTATATATACAGTATAACGGTGCAAGGTTGAGAATAAGATCAAAGTAAGCCTGCCTTACAGACAAAGTCAGACAATCAAAAAAAATTTGAAGCTGCTGTACGTTACGAGAAAAGTTGAAATCCAGCAAAATCATGCACCCTTCCTGCAGAACTCCCCCTTAGAAGATGGTGGAGAATTCCGCCACCCGTACTCTTGGCTAGGTCCTGCGCAACACGGCTATCCTTTGATGCTTGCCGACGTTAATTAAGTAAAAAATAACAAATGCTTTAGTACGGCAAAGAACGCGAAATGCGGTACTTTCCAGAGAAAACGTTTTTTTGCAGTTGCAGCCCAGCGCATTGCCGCTGAATAACGTTCGAAGCGTGTTTTCCAGTTTCCTTTGTTCGTTAACAATGGTGGTTGAAAACAGGAAAAAACGATAGGAACCTTATAGCGAGAAAAGCGGTTGGCAAACTTTCCACAGCACTTAACAGGCAGTACGCCCAGAGCATCGCATGGTCTAAATTTGTTGAAGCTGGTTAGCAGTTCATTACAGCTGGAAAGCTAATGTGCAATTCTCCAGTCACGGACACAGAATTACGTCAAAGCGCACAGGGCTGTTTCGAAAGGTTAGCAAAATTTTGAGCTGCACTATGCATATTTCTTAGACTACTTCACCGAGACCGAACTTTCCACTTCGTCAAATTGTCGTTTCGGTTCAGTGGCAGTGTAGAACGTGTTGTATTTTCTACGCATGACTTGAAGACCCTCAGAAAACAGCAGTGGGCTTTTTCAGTCGACGAAACCGAGGTAGGCAATCCTCTCGCCGTTACGACCCAATGCACGGTTGCACTTTTCATGCACCTGAGTTCGGCAGGATGAACTTCTTGGCAGTGGCATTTGTGTATTTAAAGGCAGCGTTTGAAAGGCGGGAGAAAAAGTTTAAGGACATTTTTAAAGATATTTTAAGTATCGTACGATAAAGAAACTTGGAAGCAATGCGAGAAACAGCAACCTCTAGACCCGAACACGACTGGTTTAAAAAATGAAATAATATCGGATTTTCGAAAGCGAATTTGTTTTCAGCCCCTGACGATGAAAACAAGTTTTGTCGAAACGCGCAAACAACTTCATCTAAGTCCGTCACTTTTGCAATTGTTTAACTTGGGTAATTTGTCAAAAGGTGAAAAGTCAGTCGTTAGAGATGTTTAGCAGATTTGAGGGAATAAATGCTGCCCTTGCGCGGCAGGAAGTTGCGACTCAGGCATTCTGTCTCTGCTGCATTTGATTCGTAGAAACAAAATATGTAATTACCGGTACAAATAAATCACCGGTATTTCATCTTAAAATTATTTCAACCTTGTATTGGCTTGTTAAATATGGTGGTGTGTTGTTGGCCTATTTTACACGTTTGTGTTTTGTCTTCTTCTAACATTGTTTGACCACACCAAATTTCCTCTTATCGTGGCGCTCCGATTTTATGCTGTATCACCATCCTACTGAATGTTTTTTAATGGTATTGTAATCACCGCTTCACCTCATGTATTTGCATTCATATTGTATCACTGCAAATATGTAATCTGGGTTTTTGGAATAAATCTATAGTTATTATAACCTGAATATTTACGCTAAAGCTCGATTTGGATATCTCAGTAATGCTTACAGAGTTTCATGCTGTGAAACATGCTTACAGAGTTTCATGCTGTGTCGTCATTAACGACGGGGCTCTTTGCAACTGTTGAAAGTTTTGCGAGTGAATAAATCTTGCATACTCCTTGCCCGAAAAAATTTAGATCCGTTTATTTTTAAAACCTTCGACAAATTTTGACATCTCGTCTAAAGCATTAGCAATTTGAAGCAAAACGTTTGTGTGTCCACCAGATGCCACGCCTCACCGAAGTGTTCTGGCGTGTGTAAAAGTGTTCGTATCCGCAACGGTGGAGTACTCGCTTCGTTATGCATTAAAGATGGCCTGCTTGTGAGGTAACTGTCGGGCCTTCTTGACGGATCTCAAATTCTGCTTGGAATTCGCTGAACTGCTTGTTATGAACCAAGGCAAAACTTTTGCGAGGCAATGGCGTTAAATAGTTGTAAGCCAAACCACAGTAGTGACGTACGCAAGTGAATACATTGCAATTTATTTCACAGGGAAACTAGTTTCGTGTATTCAACACATCTTCAGTCCTTATTCAAATATACAATCGCGTTATGAACGAAATAACCCTGGAATTTGAGCAGTGTTGACCAATGGGCCAACGTGCTGTCAAGAATCATATAGTTTGCAGTTAACACTGTTAGCATAGACATCGTTCCATTTTCAATACTCACCTTGCAAAGCAAAGTTTTTTACGTTTCAAAAAAAAACGCCGGACGTGGCCATTCACGTCCATCCTTTCGTAGAGCGTTTTGTGCTATCTGAAAATGTTGACAATTGTGAACCGCCCATGAAGCTTTTAGGCGTGTGAAAAGTATGTTTTCAAGCACTGACTGATGATGTCCACTTCCATCTTTTCACAGTCACCAACATGGGAGCTGTTGGTATGCTGTGCTACGAGCGTCTTACTGGACACACCTCCGTTTATTGATTTGGCCAAACCCCAGGACGACTTGAAAAATATTTTCACCACTAGGTATTCCTTCAAGTTTTTTAATCCTGAAAAAAACTCTGCCGTCGCTTTATCCTGAGAAGACTGTCATTTACCTTATTCTAACAAAACTGTACTATCGCGGTGTCACCGCACTCTCCTGCTGCAATGGCCTTTCTGCTGAACGTGGCTGTGAAACACCAGTCTTTTGTGATAATATAACAGAGTGGGAAGTTAAGGGATCTATTTTTGATTTGCCTCAGTGGCTCCTCCGAAACCACAGTTTAGAACTTAGGATCATGGCAGTTCTAACAGTTGAAAGCTGAACTCGGACCTTTCTTCTTTTCTACGTATGTAACGTGCATTGCACGGAAAACACCGGCGATAACCTTCGAAATTATCCTTCCCGTTTGGCATGACTGTAACGCCACGAATTTCTATGAAAAATGAAAAGTCGTGCGACTTCGACAGCCGCTTGTCGTGTTTTGCTGAACAGATTCATGTGCTAATTTTCTATGGCAAGGAGAGAAGTTAATCGCAGTGTGCCAAGATGCAGAAGCAACATTTTTAAGTACTTTGCAATAGAACTCTGCAACGTAACAGTTTTTGCGCGTGTGCGTGCATTTGGATGTTATTACTGAGCGTTTTTCGTTGTTTTGAGTTCTTTTTTTTCCTAAAGAATTGTAGCCTGCTTTTTTCAAAATAAGCCAGTGATAATTTTCAGGTTCTGTCCTACTCGCGTTAGTATTTTCAGCAAATGCAAAATAAACAAACAAACTGTTTACAGAAAAAGCTTGCCAAGGGCAAATGTTGTTTGACACGCATGCTTAATCTTTGGTGGAAAATATTATTAAGTTCTCAGAAACTAAAGACCCATCGACAAAATTGTAATTTTTCAGCATTTGTTGTTAGTATTGTTATGCAGCAGACTAACTATTAAGACCGTGCAACTAAAATAATAAGAAATTTTAAAGCGTGCCGGTGAAAAATGGCAGTCTGCAAAGAAAGCTGCAGCAAGCGAAATGTTTCTCATAATGTGGTTGCGTTTTGACAAGCTACAGAAAGGTGGCTTGCAGCGTGTATCAGCACTGCTGCGAACATATCATCAATTAGCTGCTGGGATGAATGAGAGCGTCAAGTTGCCATAAGGGGTAATAGTCAAGTACAAGGCAAGCAGTACAGTAATTTCAACTTGGTCCGTGCTACTGCACGCGCCTTTGCGACAGTTCATTCTCGTTCAAAGTATTACCGTTACAAAAGACCTTTGTACACACAGTGCCGAACTCGCGGTCGGCAAAAACAACCGGGTATCCCTGTAAACTTCTAGTTCCACCAGCACTTTGCAGGGTCACAGTTGGGGTTGGGCGTTCCCGTCACCCTTTCGACCCCATAGCGTAACTCATCTTAGCGAACAAATTTCATTTTTTT
>JGI24021J15306_10007440_pt1 | contig 13340 bp, 13 predicted proteins | sample Ectturendosymbi1_FD_15306 | JGI IMG/M metagenome (IMG submission 15306) | reverse complement strand
CCCTTGAACAGCTCTCTAGCGCAATCGGCAGAGGAGCTAGGGCGTTGGTAAGGCAACCGAAAACTGCTGTTTTTAGGCCGAAATCGAAGTATAAATGTATCGTAGATCGGCTTTTAAAGTGTTAATAGAAAAAAGATTTTGTTCTTTTTTGAGGAAAATGAAAAAAAACATTGTAAATTGTTTTTATTCCATCATGCGATGTGACCATTTTCAGAATTACACAATAATAATTCGTTATACGTATTATGGCATTCAAAATTGAGGGTAACGAAATGTACCCCATCTTTGTTTTCATGAAGTGTTGTTGGTCAGTTCACTCCTAAGCAGTAAGGCTTGGCAAGCATGCACACAGCAAACAAAGGAAAACCATTTCCGCACAAGTTTCATGTCAAGTTTTTCTGCATGCCCTACTATTTCAACATCTATAGAGTACATTTTTTCAGCATATGATTTGGTATGGTTCAAAATCAGGAAAAATTTAGATGCAGAGAAGGCAGAAAAATTGGTCAAAATATACCAATCGTGCAGAGCTGAAGAAGATTGAATATACTAAAACTATTCAAATTATTCTTCTCTTTTTTTGAAGTCCTTTACATTTCATTGCTGTTCGATTTGTTTGATTAAAAAAAATGTTATAGTGAACTGTACAAGTGCCATGCCTATTTTATTTTTTACTTCTCAGTAGATTTTTCAATGGAAAAGTAAAATGTGTTATTTTGGTGGGCTTTATTAGGTTTTTCTAAGTTGGCTTTTTTTAAAAAAACAGTTGAGTTTTTTTGGGTCGTTTTTTTACAACAACCCTGGTAGGAACACAGAAGTATGATTTGAGCAGCAAGTGTAGTTATAGCCTGTCATATCACATATGTAAGTTGTATAGATGAAAAAGTAACCTGAAGGTGCGTTCGTGTAATTTTTTTGTTTGAGTATTAGGTCAGGTTGCACCTCAATGTTAAGGGTTGTCACAAAATGTGGAGAGAAATGTTTACCTCTACTACTTCGTGAACCAGCTGCAAATTAAAAAAAAATTAAGTTTTTTTCAGGAATGTTAGAGTTCATAAGGAAGTCAGGTGACACTTGTTAAGACAAAAGTTACAAATCACTCACAGATTATTATTATTATCAAAGTACTTGTTTTTAAAGTGTTATTTTAGTTTATTGTTATATATTTGTTTGCAGGAAAATGATTCTTCATTGTATCGCCCTTCTCTTGAAATTTTAAGAACAAAGATACGATCGTCAACAGCATCTATTACTTCAGTTCCAAAACCACTGAAGTTTCTTCGTCCTCATTATGCAACTTTAAAAGAGGTCCATGAAAAAATGCCAGATGGTGAAAATAAGGCAAGTCTTCGTTTTGTAGCGATTTTCGTCCTAATTCACAGCGGTGTATACCCTTTTGTTTTGAAAATAATTTACATGTCATGGTTGATTGATGCAGGTATATTCATTAATGCTCTACATGTTCAAGCCCTAAGGGTCTGTTCTGGGACCACTATTGTTTATCATGTACATTAATAATTTACCGACATCCTCTGCACTTATACTGTACTATATGCTGATGGTACTTACCTTTGTCTGTCTCATAATAATCTTGACAATTTGCAGCATAATTTATGGTAAGTGTGGAACTAATTAAAGTAGACAACTGGTTGCGCTCAAATAAATTGTCCGTAAATTACTCCACATCAACATTTATGCTTACAAAATCTTTGAAAAATAATAGCAATCTATCTGGAACTTGTTCATTCCAAATAAATATTAATGACAGCTGCTTTCAACGAACAACATGTGCCAAATACATGGGGGTTTTGATAGACAGCTCATTAGATTGGTCGTCTCATGTGCAACACATACAATCAAATCTAGTTAGGGCATCATATCTATTCTACGAAATGTTGTATCACTTGATATTTTCAAAATGTTATATTTTAGTCTTGTGCATTGTCATCTAAAATACTGCATTGTTTCATGGGGCTCAGCTACTAATTATGTTTTGCAAGCACTAGAAGTAGTGCATAATAATATTCTACAAACTGTTACATATAACAACTTTAGATATCATATTATACCTCTGTATAAATCTCTCAATATTCTGAAACTTCACAATACTGTATTTATAAATTAGAATTAGCCAAACTAATGCATAAATTTCACCATGAAATGTTGCCAACATCATTTAAAGACTTGTTTCAGAAAACGGCTGAAGTTCATTGTCACAGTACAAGATATTTCATACAACAAGTTTCAACAAACGCTGGCAAAAAACAATTTCTCATTGAGGAGCTACTCTTTAAGCAAATGTAGAACAACAATCAAAGACAAATCCCGTAACGCCTTTAGTAATCAATACCGATCATTTTTGATGTTGCAATATAAATGAATGTCTAAAAAACTATACTACTGGATACATATAGTCAAATTTTTGATAAAAATATCGCTTCATCTGTCTTATCGTTTACACATACGTTTGACATGAGTTTCGGATTGCTCGTATGGTTTGTAACGTGGCGCTTGGCATGTTATGGTAGCTCCCAACTGAAGTATTTCCATGATCCTTATCTCAGGTCTGTTTCACCGTTTTACGCACTTGTGTCTTTGTTTACACTTTTGGCAATCACTGAGATGTTTCATTGTGCTGGGGCACTTCGACTCGATAACCGTAAGGTTTTTCGGTGTCCTGGCTGCAAGGTTTCACTTGTTTTGTTTTATGAAATAAGTACGACTCTAGATCGTAATGCTTGTTTCTATCTACGTCGCCAATAGCTTCGTTTCGTGTGTGTTGGGGCGTGTATAATTGCCTCGAGTATGATAAATTCGCAAGTGTCTTACTCTGTTTTATATGTGCGCTAAGCCTTGTCTTGTGGGCCTTGCGGCTGAAATCAATAAAACCGTCAAACTATGAAGCAAGGGATAAATCATTTCCATGACTGTCGTTAGTAAGTCATAAATCCCCTTGTCTATGAGCAGCAAAATCTCAACTAAAAATTTTAGTAGTAAGTTTCAGCAAACTTTTGCATGGGTGGACTAGTTAGAGATTGTAATTGGTTATGCCACTGTTTTTTCTATACTTAAAAAGTTTATGTTGTCTCTATTAAACTTCTTTTGGAACTCGCCATGTTATGTAACCCTCTTAGTGTAGCAGATCTTTGTGTGTTGACAAAATGATATCCAATGTTGTGTTCCTCTACACTGAAGTCATGTTTATGATGTGTCACCAGGATATAATTACTGTAATGTGATTAGTCAAGCCTGATTTTTCCATAATGCTTTTTAGGTGATGCATGATCAATGATTATTATGAGACAGCTGGGTGCTTAATGAAGTCTGCCATGGACTAGATGTCACCATTATTGTTTACACATTAATTGGCAATTTGGTCACATGTGCTGTTGAACATGAAGATGATGTTGCTTCCTTCAACAGTGCTATCAAACCTATTCTTGCTGCCAAACTTTGTCATTCAGCTTACATTTGCTTTCAGCTCTTACGTTCAGGGTTGTTTAGTTTTATTGCTTCTAGAATCAATACATTTACGAAATTTTTTTAGCGTTTCTGTGCTGATATCATATCAGTTCTCGGGATGACCATTTCAGAAGATCGGGAATGTTTGAAATACAGATTGATTGGGTCACAAGAAGAAATTGGCTCCTGGGGTCACGAATACGTCAGGTACCGTGACATAAACCGTTTTGCGTTTTGTTTACGTAAAATCTTTTCTCCAATTGTTTGCAGTGTGGAACACTTAACACAGGGTTTCAGGCAAGAGTTTTCATGTTACAAGTTGTCATTGGAGGGCCAATGCTTCTGCAGGATTAGACCTTGGCTTCAATCATCGGTGGCTTGTTCCTGCTATAAGTTATTGAATTGATTACATGAGTGCTATTTTGATCTTCAGCATTGTAGTTGCAGAAAATTAACACAAAGGTTGATGCAGACCTATGAATTCGTTGACCTGTTGTGGTTTGATTTTGTGGGAGGGAACTAGGAAATTGAATGCCAGGAAACCTAATGATATAGTAGGAATATTATAATTTTCATGCGTGGTTTTAGAGCTCTTGAAGCCCCCCTTAGTGATGAGCCAGACATGATGACCGCTAGGATTACAAGTTTCGTGCATATGATTGTAGTAGGTGTAGTATTCAACAACCTTAAATTTTAAAACGCTTCAACAATACTGTTAAGTGGTGAAGAAATGCCCGAAGTTGCATAAAGTGTGGCGATAGAAATAAGTTTGCTTTAGTCACGTTGTTATCAATGTGTTTTTCTTCAGACACATTTCTGGAGAAATTGCTGCAGAATGGCAGGAAAACGATCCAGACGAAGATGGAGAAGGAAAACTCGATGAACTGATGACGATTGTGGAGGTAGAAAGAAATGAAACTGCATTTCAGTTTATTTGTCGGCAGCATGTGCGTCACTACTACTGCAGTTGACGAATGACCTTGGTATACTGAGAGGTTTAAATGGACAACAAGCAGTTTGAAAATTAAGATGCAGTGCTTTCATGAAAACGTGAACAGTTACGGTAGTATACGTCTTAAGATTGTTGAAGTCTGTGATGTGTGCGATGAAATTGTGAGCTCTTGCTTTTAATAGAAAAAAACAGTGGATCAACGACATCATAGTAGTTAAATTCCATCTAAAGCATACTTTTCATGATAGATTTTCAAGGAATTGCATGCCAACAAAAGTTTTTTAAAACTAGTGCCAGAGGTTTTGTTTCTTCCAAATTTTATCTTTTCGCTTGTTGCACATCACTCTTTACACGGCACCGGCAAAGATGGAAGATAATCTGCTTGGCCAAATATGTTTCATTTGGTTCACAGAGCCTTGACCCACTGGGTTTGCGGGCTATTCTTCACTTGCAGCCTCTTTACGACTGGTTCCTGTGCAGATGTTGCGCCGGCGACGATTTGTGAAATTTAGGGGAGTATGTGACTCAGACTCACACAACAAGAAGGACTACAATGATCTGTCACAATATCGAGCTGAAGCACTTTCTCTGTGGTTTTGATGGAAAACAATTTTTAGCGTCTAAAGTGCCCCCCATGTTTCGATGTCAGGTGGCACACGGTTGTGCAACGTCATAGTCCTAATTGTGTTTTATTGTTATTGGGCATGATGATGGTAACTGGTGATGATACAAAAGTCGCCAGTGTTATATCAACGTGTTGATCAAGGTTACGTGTTTTTGCCCATACCTTATTGCATGCTATGTATTGCACTTGTACAACGTACACAAGAGGCTATGCAACAATGTACATAGCATGAGAGGAAACGTAATTAGGCGTCGATTGACAATTTCGGTCGATACTGTGCCACAAGCATCCTGGGTATGTAATGATGTGGTCGATGCTTCGCTTTAGGAAATTATTCCGTACGATATGAAGCACAACGCTGAGACCGAAGCGTGTGATTTACTGATGGAAATCGAAAAGCTTGACTTGCTCGTCACCTATGCCGATGAAACAACCTTTCCTCGTGTTTGCCTCTATTTAACAAGGTCAGTTTATGTCAACATTTTTTCAGCATTTTTCTGTCAGACTGTGTTATTTCTTTGAAGGGAGGTGACTGAAAGGAAAGGTTATTGCATGATCAGACAACTGCATGGGGTTTGTCGTGCGTCAGTGGACTTGAAAAACATTCGAAAGGTAGTGTCAACGATGACCGACTTCCAACATGTATGTTTGAATGAAAGAAAGGTGAAAGAAAGCGCTAGGTCTAAATTTTGCGCGACCCGCACTTACGAGGGTAATGCTCTTGGGCGCTTCATTGCGACCTGAATACGGTCAAAGTTTGTCGCATGCTGGTGTCAAAGATTACCTCAGACCAGTGTATTAATAGTTTTTAAGTCTCGTTTAATGAGCTTGCTACATGGAATCATGTGTAAAACGCAGCTTCCGGGATTGGGTGACTATTAGACGTAGTGCAAAGCCCGAAAATGTAAACTTCTGTAGTCGCAACCAGGAAGGTGTCTTTCAGCGCTGTTGCATATCGGAAGCTCTTGTGTATTATTTCTCACATTAGTCCATGGTTTTACCCCTAGTTATATGCTTGGAAACCTNAGTGCACCTAAAACATTTGGTGTTTCTTGCTATGTTAGATATGATTTTAAGCTGTACATCACATATTCCTGCNTTTCGCATTCCATTGTATTCTCAAGATTATCACTTACAGTGTATTAGAAATCCACTGCTGGAACTGATTGATTTCGTTTAAAAAAATAGTTTTTGTTTAAAAAAAAACTGATTGGCTTCATTTAAAAAAGGGAACTACCGTGTTACTGAAATATTGTTTCGTTCGTGCTAGCTGCGTACCCTACACTGCTGAGCCGGAAAACACGAACCTTTGCATTACTGCGCTGCAAATCTTTCGCAAGTTCCATCGCTTGCCAGAAGCCCTGCGCGTTGCCATGCAGCTGAACGACATGGAACTGATCGAGGATGTTTTCACGTCAACCGATGATCGGTAAGCTGCTGATGGATTTTTATTCTCCTTCGCATCTTCGCACCCTGGCGATGGATTTGATAAGGTTTAAGTCGACATTCGCTTCTAAAGGCATGAGACAGGAGCAAAGGAAGAAACGTTTCGTAAATACGGTCCGGTGCTTTCCCACCATAAGGACTCAGCACGAGACAGACATTTCTAGTGAGCAAAAAGACGCCTTCGCATAATGTCGAGCCAAAATTATTCAAAAAAACAACTAAGTATGTCGGATATTTTAGTTTAATAACGGTGATCGCACTGTCAATACACAACGAATACGTTAGGGTTTTCACTCCCACGACTTCAAACAATTTGATAGGACGCAAAAGAAACTTTTTGTACGTTGTTGCTCGTTTCGAAATCTACTTTGCATATGCGGGATACAAACCACTAAAGATCGTTTTTTCATCATTAGGCAGGTAAGCAGGGCGTGTCATGTCTTGCAAGTGTTGTTCATAAGCTCTCCTGCTCTTCGTAACTAACTACACGCTCACCGTCAAGGTCAGGGATTTGAAATGTCAGGAGCGAGAATTTATGGCTAAAAAGGTCGCACTTAACACGAAAAGTGATAGGGGCAGCAACAAATTTTTCAGAGATAGATCTTCTTTTTTTACTTTTGGGTTAGAGATGTATATGCTTGCTAATTATGTTAACATAAAACTATCAGTTGTACGTATATAGAGTCAATACGATATGTGTGCATGTGAAATATGTTTGATTTCGGTTGAATACTGACCAGTTTGGAATAGGTTTGTCATTGCAAAACTTACTTTGGTCCACACTGTTGAGTAAACAGTGGTTAAATGAAACGAACTAGATCAGTGTTCCTACAATTTACAAAATTTAATATTTCATGATGAAAAAAACGTAAAACTCTTTCTTGTCAGTCATTTAAGTAGAATTGGTTTTGATGGGTCGGTCATTTTATGGGTTCTTAATGAAAGAGCATGCAGCCCGGGCCGGTAATTTATCCACTACCCGGGCATCTGCTCACCAAAACGCTTGGCAAGGTAGCAACACATTGCATGACCTTGCAAAGGAGTGTTTTAATCTTCGTTGAAAATATAAAATGTCCATCTACCGACGGTGTTTACGAACGCTCATGTGTGGACACCTCGGTCGCCTCTCAATTTTCAAATTAATATACCTTAGCCAGAAAGAGCCAGGTTGAGCAAGGCGAAAATTTGATGAGCTTAGTTTAGGGATGGGGAACCTATTTCCTGTCAGGGGCCCCCATGGATCGTGGAATATCGCTGGCGGGTCGCAAAATTAATTGTATCTTAAAATTGTGCCTTTGTCTTCCAAAGGAAAATAAGGAGAGAAAACACATGTCAAGGAGCGAGAGAGGCACCTCTTGACTTACCGTCTACTGCCTGCTTGTTATAGAGTTCCATTTCGACGCGTGGTTGTGTCCCAATTTGGGTAACGAAAATTCTGATGCGGGCCATATTAAATGTTCACGCGGGCCGCAGGTTCCCAACCCTTGAGCTAGTTCAACGGCTGCTTAAAGCTGCGATCTCTCAGTTTTAGTTTAAATAAAAGTACACTAAGACGACGTAAAAATGTTCGTGTTGCATCTCATAAGACCCGTAAAAAACAACATACCCGTCTTGATTTCAATAAAGCATTCGTGCTACACGAAATTTTTCTTGCAATCTGTGTGTTTTTTGTGTGAAAGGTACCTAAGGTTGTTTTGGCTCGTTGCTGTTGCGACATGTATGGAGTTTATTTTTCGCGTATTTTTGGTGTGAAAACCCACGAAGTTTGCTGTGGCAGTTTGTCTTCTCTTTTTTGATATTCTTTAAATTATATTTGGTTTGATTTTCGTAGCAGTAAGCATCCGTGTATGTTACAGACAGCTAGGGTGAGTATAATTTGTGTTACACTTTTATTGGAATGCGTGTTTATAAACTCGTGTGAAGTTGAGCGGTACAGACGGTCGCGATTTTTGTCTTCTGTAGATGCTATGGCAGTTCATATTGTGTAACGGATGGCTTCATGGCTATCTTCAACATGTTGGCATGCGAGGTCCAAGCAACCGAACAACCCTTATTGTTGCATAGACCCGTGTTATTACGCCAGGTAGATTAGGACCGAAACGCACGCACTGGACTGAGGGTTGCTGAGTCTCATGATCGTGAACCGCGTGATTATTTGCATGAGCGGTTTATTTTTTCAGCCATGACGGATGGGTTTATGAGTAGCGCAACTTCGTGCGCATCAGAGCATTTCAAAGTTGTTTTTTAGGGCCTTGAGCACCTTTTCGTTCTGCTTAAAATGTTAATGAAGTTTATATCATGCATTAATGTTCTTCAGCGTCCACGTACACATTTAGTGTGTGCACTGGCACTTACCAGTAATTGGTTCCTTCATTTCAACGGCTGAAACATCCACTTCACGATTTCCGTGCGTTTTCCTAGCAGCAAATTTGCAGAAATTGCNTGAAGTTTGGCAAGAATACAACTCGAAATCCTTAAAANGTTACTTTGAAAGGGTCTTTTACATTAGTTGTTTATGTGTAACTGCATGGATCAAACTTGACTGCAACTTAGATTGCAGTGTTTACAAATACTGACATGTTTTGTTTCCAGCTGCGTTTCTTTTTAGCTGAACAATTTGTGTTTGTTGTTCAGATCTTTGCAGAAACAATTGGCATTTGCAGTGGGAAGGCAGCAACTTTTTATAGAATTAAACGATGAATTGGAGGATGCTGATGATCTGACCGACATCTTTTCCAACTCTCACTTGAATACTCATTTTCTTGCTTTGGCGAGGTCAGTGTCAGGCTGTTAAATGAAGTTCATCCTTGCTGGAGTTGCAAAACGGTTTTACTGCGTTTTTTCAATTGTGGCCAATGGTTGCTGCAGACGAACCAGTTTGCGTTTTGATGAATTAGTTTGTGCACGTTCAGGCTTTTTTATGGCATACTCTTGATAAAACATCTGTTGAAGAACTGCCAACGAAACGACGTTTAAGTTGGTGAGGTGCGATGACAGCACTAAAAACATTTTTGCAAATGAATTTCTCTTCAGGTGTTTTTGCCAATTGTACATTATATGCCATTTACTAACTGCAAGTACAGTTTTAGTAGAGATACAATCATGCGGCGAATTTTTTGTAACAGACGTGATTGTGCTCTGTCATGTTTCGGCTCTTTGGCAGATAGATGCAGTTGACCTTTATGCATATCTTGCAGGGAATTGGATATCATGGAACCGAAAACTCCCGAAGATATTTACAAAACGCATTTAGAAAACAACCGTAAGTCGTGCTTGTCGGCGCTATCGCGATTTTCCGAAACCTTGTTTCATTAACGCCTTGGAAATGCTAACGAGCTCAATGCGAATGACGTGACGTCTTCTGACGCAGGCACGGGCATGTCGTCGACCAGCACAAATGTCGACTCCGCTCGCATGAACCTCGCCTCGTCGTACGTGAACGGATTCGTCAACGCTGCCTTCGGTCAAGACAAGCTCCTAACTGAAGAAGGAAACAAGTGGATATACAAGAACAAAGAGCACGGCAAGTTTTTCACGCTTTCTGCAGCGGAGAATGGTTTTCGCCACGCGCTGAGACTGCACTGTTGGCTGTTCAGGTTCAGGTTGTCGCGACTCATTGATTTTGTATTTGTTCCGCTGGCAACCGAACGTTTTCTGATTACCTTTTATCTGTTTCGTGTGAATAATATCAGGCAAAAGGCTTGAGCTGCGCAGAATCATCACGAAATTGGTTCATTTACCAAGATATCAGAAATCACGAAGTTTCTTGCCTCATATCTTTCCCGAGATGCCAAGCCTGACACACAAACCTTTGCTTTTGTTGACCTGGGCCTTAATCTATAGTTTTTACTTCACGTTCGGTTTTCAAATCCTTTTTCCCATGCTTTTCATGATAAATAGCAGGTACGTTTCTAGCAATGTCTATTTTTCGCAGGTATGTTGGCGGCAACCGCATCTCTTGGTCTTGTGCTGCTGTGGGACGTTGATGGCGGCTTAACGCAGATCGACAAGTATTTGTATTCGTCTGAGGAATACATCAAGTCAGGTTTGTCGTGTTGAAGATCAGTTGTCCTTGTCATGTTTTGGTTCGGTATATCGTTTAAGGTCTTCAGCACTTTTCTTCGGAGGAAAATACAGCCTAGTGATTGCTGTAACACACCATACTAGTGTACACTGGTCAACTGAAATTTGCCTTCTTTGTTTACATTTGTTGATAATGGTCAATAATGTCTTATTGTACTTGATCTTAGTAATAAACCAATATCCATCATTATTGTGACCATTTAACCAACAAAGTAACCGATGCTTCCCTTTCGCAGACTTTTCCATGATTTGCATTAATTGTCCGATAATTTTGTCGGCCTGCGTCCGACATGCTACAGATTTATGCAAAAAAAGAACGTTCTAGAAGTAACANACACACTTTCAACCTAGTTTTTTTCGGTCACAGACCAAATTTTTTTTAAATGACCGAAAAAATTTATAAGTCATTCGGTTATAATGCCCGAAACTACGGTCTAGTGAATGCTGTTACGGCAAGTTTTAATACTTATGGGACAAATCACCGAAATGTCTCAACAAAACAACAGTTTTGAACCCTGTCGAATGACGCACCTTCACACCAATTTTTAGTTCAAAGGTCATTTTTACAGCCCATTCGCCTATTGCAGGGGCCTCAAATTGCTCTGAGGGCCAAATAAGGACTTATCAAAAAAGTAACCCGAGGGCCGCGTTATGACGCTGATTGCAACAATGGCGGTACCTGAACCTCACTAGAAACAGTTTTAACATCTTATTTCCTGCGAAAGGTATCGAGAGTTACAAGCAAATCATTTGTAGCCGTCTCTACGTTCGTTTAAAAGGAACTTGTTCACTCGCTGGCCGAGGAGTTTTAAACACCGGTGAATAAACTAAATATAAAACGTAAACGTTAATTATTAGAAAATTCTCAAGAAGCATCGCGAGCCGTACAAAAGACCCTCGCGCGCCACATGCGGCCGGCCGCCGTGTTTGAGGCCCATGGCCTATGTCTTTTATACCTTGGACGTGAAATAGTTGCTTTGTAAGGTTTGTGGTTAGCCCGCGAGGCCCTATTCCTGCTGGAAACAATCAAAGTTCGTCGGCAGGTTGGATTTTATTAAAAAACAATTTGCAAACATTGCTTCACGGTAAACTTTCGGTCATTATTTGGGAAACTCGTAGTTGCCAACCTTTCAACAACGTTGCGTATGACTGCGTTGACCAATCATCGTAAAGCGCACTCGTATGTTCGTAATGTGATGACTGCGCAGGTGCACTGCTTGCGTGCGGGATCGTTAACGCTGGAGTGAGGAACGAATGCGACCCCGCTCTTGCTCTTTTGTCCGACTACGTTCTGCACAACAGCAACGTGATGCGGATCGGATCGATCCTCGGGTGAGGCGGCGTCTGCTGAGACGCTTACTTTTTGCTGTGCCTCGAACGAACCGGGATTTATGAGACTGACTTCTTTTCAGGCTGGGCATAGCTTATGCCGGATCCAATCAGAGCGACGTCATATCTCTCCTTATTCCTGTTCTTGGCGATTCCAAGTCTAGTATGGAGGTGTGAAACTGTTGTGCGAGCTTTTTTCGTTTCGCTATTTCTCTGTGTAATATGCTAAGAAAATTTGGTGCAACTGTAATCGAGGGAGCTCACGGTTGTACGCTTTCTCCAACCATGGCGCTTTTGATACTTTGACTGAAAAATTACCCTCAGTGGAGAGTCATCTGTGAAATAATATACGAATAAAATAAGGTTGGGTTCGCCACGTGTTGTCGGGTTTGATAAAGCTATTGAAAAGGCCGAGTGCAACGTACAAGTGTCTCGTGCAGGTGATCGGAATAACGGCGTTGGCGCTGGGCCTCATATCGGTGGGAACGTGTAGCGGCGAAGTGACGTCATCGCTGCTGCAGACTCTCATCGAGCGGTCAGAGGTCGAGCTGAAGGACACGCACGCCCGTTACATCGCCCTTGCCCTCGCTCTTGTTTATCTTGGTAAGGCAAAACTTTGCACGGCTGCCCATGCCATATCATTGAGCTGGATGTTTTACCCATATTAGGATTACTTCTCTCACAACCCTTAACCTGCTCTGGGACACGTCAAAAGGTTGCACAATCAGACCTTACCCGGCTCCAGCAATTTAAGGGCGTCTGACAAGGGCCATACACGTCAAACAGTTTCTGTCCTTATACAGTTTTGTCTTTCTGCTGTAAGTAGGCTCGCCCAAGCACGAAACACAAATCGTCTTTTAAGGGCGTTATTTCAAGCGAACCACCTGTCGTTGCATTCATACCATTCTGAACAGAACACATGCTCCGGGATTTTCTAATTTCTGACAGTCAAACTCNGACCGATGAGATCGGTACCGCTTACCCAGTGCTTGAATGTGGAGTAGTCGATTACTCTCTTTACACTGCACTNTGATCGTGTTCGCGTTGGATTGGGAATCCCGTAAATCACTCAAGCGCGACCGTGAGTGTCTCACCGAGCTGCTTGAGCGCTCATGTTTNAACCACATGCGATTCAGCGAATCCAACTAGCAGCGGTAGGTTGGGAATCCGATAATAAGGGATTCGAGCGGAAAGAGGTTGGGTGGTTTGTATTAAGTCTTGTGCAACCTTTTCTGTACGTGTTTGATGCTAAAACTACTACCGTGGAACATATTAGCATATCAAAGCTAAAATGTAGCAAAAATAACGGATTAATTTATTTAATAGTTTTGCCTGTAGCCTAACTGCACCTAGTTAGGGAAACAATCAGCAAAATTGAATCGGTTGAGCAAACTGGAAGATTATTCGGTAGGTTACAAGACATCAGATATTGGGCTGAAGGAC
>JGI24021J15306_10007439_pt1 | contig 13342 bp, 10 predicted proteins | sample Ectturendosymbi1_FD_15306 | JGI IMG/M metagenome (IMG submission 15306) | reverse complement strand
GAAAGATCAAGCATTAGATGCTTTCCAAGCTTAACATTTGAATAAACTCACAAACGCCTCATGCCAGCAAAAATAAACGTCACAAGCCATATTTCTTTACACACGTGGTCACGGTCGCACTAAGTTCTTCCAAAACCCTGACGGACGGGAACCTACACTGGCCACTGGCCATCAGGATGACAACAAAAACACTTATGAAGCAAACATCCTTTGTAGTCTAACCTTCAAAGTATTTCAAAAACACGGAATTTTTTCGCATAAAACATTTGCGACCACCACCGCCGATACGGCGTGGCCGAATCGTTGTCGCAGAAACGGCGGCGTCGAACTGTCCTAGACCGAAAGTTCGCTTTGCGAAATATAAATTAGCAGTAAATGAAGCAATCGACGTCAGCGAAAAAGAACGGGACACAACATTAAGTCTCGTTCTTTCATCTTTCCATACCGTTTATTCAAGGTCGAGTTCTCATCTTGTTGTAAATTGTAATTGTTTCAAAACTGTGTAGAATGCAGAAAAAAACATTTTCAAGAAACGTCGACCATTCTGATCCTTACCTGAAAAATTCTCTTGAAACGTAACCAGCTTCCAGCAATGTAAAATTAAGCATTAGGCTGCAACTATAACTATGTTTACACAAATGAGTTGGTTTTACGCCTTGCTATCAGATTTGAAAAGCACTGCAAAGTCATTCACATGGCTTTTATGTTTTCATGCATTCTGGTCGATTTCGTCAAAACAACAAAGAGCGAAAGTAGTTTACCCCACCGCAAACTACAACATTAATTACGTGTATTGTTGCCTACTATGTTCGCTTAAACGTGCAAACAAGAAATCCAGTTTGGTTCGAAAAACAACACAACTTGACAATCAATGTCTGCGATTGTTATAACAGCACTTTGTGAACACTCCCGATAGTAGGTAGAGGCATTTTTGGTTTTGATATAAAGTTCAGTAAAAGTCAACAGACGCCTGACTGCACGTAAGCTAAAGCAATTTTTTCTAAAATTTCAAGCACAAACAGTATTTACTTTTCTCTGGCGACACGAAAACTTTCTAGCCATGACACTGTTTCATGTCATAACACTGTTGACACTGCTTTATGCATTGAGCAAAATTACAATCATTTTTATGGCATCGGTGGCTTTAGGGAACAAAATTATAAACAACATCTTATTCTTCTAGGGATATTGACGAAACAAGGTTTGCTTAAACAATAAACTGTTTTTTAAATATTCTTGTTAAACTTCGCCGTTAAAAGTGTTTCTGTGGTTTTATAAAGTTGCAACTACTTTGGTGAAAGTAAACTAAGGTCTTACATGTTTCCAAGACAGATATGTCGAATACAGAACGGAAATCTGTGGTCCAAAAGCATTTTCTCCCGTGTTTGTGACGTTGATTGTGAGGATCACTTCGTCGGAAGAAATTATCAGTCTGCCATTTGTTGAAGGCAATCTGTGTTGAAAGATATTTTGTCATTGAACATGCGTTTACAAAACCATATCTATGAAAGTATCTCTATGATATCTATGAAACTATCTCTCTACCGGTTGCGACCCAGCACTCCCGCGCAACTGTGTTGATCATCCAGCAGACTGCAACCTCTTCAAAAACTACAACCTATTAAATTCGCACTAATTCGGCCATCAACTTTAAACCACGATAGAAATTTATGAAACGTTCGAGGGGCGCCCGACGAGACAACCTGTTTTGCAGTTTTTTTTCGGTGTCCCAGCGCCTTAATTTTATTTTTGCATGAAATTGTTTAATGTTTGTGCCAATAAACTCTCTCTCTGTCTCTCTGTGAACTAATATTTGGAAGCGTGGAGGAATTCTCTTCGTTTTCAAACAGAGTGAAGAAGTTTGTTGTGGAAGCAGGTCTCCACCTGCACGCATCCAAAGCAAAGTCATCAACGAGTATCAAAAAGTCATTGAAATCATCAAAAGCAACGGGCAATCAAAACAGTATCAGAGTAATAGGTGAAATATTGAAAATGTCGATAAATTCGTGCACCCTGTTTCAATGAACACGGAGCACTATGACGGCACAAATAACATACGAAGACTGAGTGTTGATCGAAAAGGCTTGTATTATTGGCCGTTTAAGGAGCACGAGAGCAGCTGTAGTGGTTTTGGGTCAAATTCGGCCATATTGCGCTAAAGAGTCAATGAGGTCATCATAAGATCTGTTTTGTATGTACTTTCTGATAAATAAAAAACAAACAAATCGCCTTTATTCAAAAAAGAGTAAAATAAACGAGTTGAATTAAGTCAGAAATTGCCGAGAGAGCCGTATTTGCTCATCAAGTTATTTCTTCTGAGGTCAGGTATTGCCTTCGTTGTTTTGGGAGAAATTCAGTCGTCTAGCACAGGGCTTTCTCAAACTACGGGTCGCGACCCTATCGAACCCTATACTTTTGTCGGCAGAGTATAAGAAACATGTATTACTCAGCTACTAGAACCATACTTTGTGTTTTTATTTGTTGGTGCTCATAAACCAAGTGGATTGATTTAATTACTTAACGCTGTTACAGTGGAAAGTGTCAAATCATGAAGTATCTCCGTTATATATTACACCGTTTGGTTTTTGTTGCGTTCACAGAAACTGGTCACATCAAACCAGTGTATGAAGTTGTGGGATGCCTTTAATCTATAGATACAAAGCAAGCGCATTTCAGTTCTCATGCATGCATTGACAACGAGTTCTTTTCCGCAAAGCATGATTGCGCGACCGGTTCTCAACCAGCTTGAATCTCGTGACACTATTGCGGTGCTGCAGCGGTCTATGGCTTTTGGGGCATTTCCTCTCTAGCATTCAAGAATATTTTTGAATGTATCAAAACAGTAAATGTTTAATGTGACAACTTCAAATCATTTTCTTCTGGTGGCTTGTCCTTGCCTGCAACGCATTTTACATCAGTTGGCCGTATAATTGCATTGCACATATTGCATTTTATACCCAGAGCAAAATACTTTTACTGATTATTATGCACTGTTCTCTTTACACTATAAGCAGCTTTGTCCTTGGGAGGTCTGCAGCCTAAATGACCCTTGGTCCTTCGCAGCCTCCCACTCCCTCATGCATTTTACACATCGATGTAGTCGGAAGTCATCGCAGTTCTGCATATGTAATAATCATGATGCGTCATTCATGCGTGTGTCTTAAGAGGTTGTATGTCATCAAAGTACAGTGAATACTTTAGCACCATTAAGCGTACAATCTCTACCACCGCCATGTATATATCCTCGTCTTCTTTCATGTATTTGTCCACTCCTCGTTACTGCGATGCATGTTTAACGTCTAGGGCCTTGCCTGTGGGAGTGAAGACGTTACACAATGCAATACAATTTTGCAACTGACCCAGACTCGCGTTGAACTCGGATAGAAGATTTGTTTAATGAACTTTCCGATTCATGTTTCAGTCTCATCTCTCTTGCAATATTCGATCGCACAGGCAACCTAGTGGACTTGGGAATGCGTTACATTTTATTGATTCACGTCCAACCACAAATCTCTCGACTGCGGTTCGAGTCCAAGTTTTCCAAACTTTTTTCGTTTGGCATTGAGTCGCTGCAATCGGTTACGTCAAGTTACAACTTACGTCGTGTCGCCTGAAATTAATAGACTGTCAGCAGGCTGGAGTCAATCTCGATCACATGAAATCAAATATTCTAACCAGTTTTTGAACTCATTGCTGAAATTATAGCTCCCTAGTATCGCTTGCTTAAATGCAGAATATAGAGAAATTGCATGAAAATCAACCGAATGTGAGGTGACTACGATTGTTTCGCAAAATAATGTGAATCGAATTTCGAATTGAATTCATACGTATGCTGCACCTGCTTTACAAGACGTAATTCGTCCGAATCAAATTAATCTTTTGCGGTTTGAGTCTTTGACTTAAGTCACGCAATCACAGCGATAAGACGTTCATCATTTGATTGGCTATTTTTTCCAATGAAAGTGAACCTAAGTTTTTTCATTTCGCGCATCCAACTGACATTTTGTCCTCCATGAATCCAGACTTCTTCCATTTTATTCTATTTTTATACCGTTTTCGGAATTTCACGAGCAGTCGGCGGCACCTAATCTCCTGTTGCTCTACGCCATGAGCTTTGGTTGTGACGTGTCTTTTAATAAATCTTGCTGACTACGCAATTTCAGTTTTCAAACTTATATGCACTGAACATCTAAACATAATTGGGGAAAAAAAACCATCGAGTTGCGTCTTGGCAGCTCGGTAACAAACAACAGTTGGTAAGTGCCTTTTTACCATTTTGCTTGGTTTAAGAAATTTCAAGCTGTCATACCGCTTAGCTGGTAATCAACAAACTGTTAAATAAAGACGAATTTTGTCATACCACGCTATTTGCACCTGCAGGCGCGTATAGGGCAAACGTGTTTCTAGCAGCTCCATTTCATGAGGTCTTATCTGACAATTTCGAGACAAAAGATGAATGAAACAGATGTAAAATCAATTTATGTTTCAACATGCTGATTAATTTTCTCACCTGTGTGTGCCATTTTGCAACCTCACACTTCCTTTCACAATGACAAGATCATATTGACAGGTGTTGTCATTTCCGCAGTGCTTGAAAAACTTTGCCTCCGTTTGAAGTGGTTTCTTGTTGTCTCTGCAAATAAGAGCCTGTCACCGCATTGCCGTGTTCCGTTTTCCTCTTTTTTTATATTCAGGTGAGTGCATTTAACGGAAAACCAAAGGTTTAATTTGCTTTCTGTGCGAGGCGGTTGAGGTGAACGTTTAGGCGCACGAATCGCTGTGGCCAATCGCTCAACAGCCTCAGATCAATTACACAGCTTTTCGCATATGAGACAGAACTGATCCGCTGATATCTTTCAAAGGCTCTTTGGTTCGCTGCAACGACACTTGAGAACCTAGGTTTGCGAGAGAGAAGTCGCTGCCCATCTGCAACATGTTTGGACGGGTGGTTTTGGCTGCAGAGCGAATAAAGAAGGGCTGGTCGAGTAAGTGATGTCTAGCGCAGCAAATTAACGTTATGTCAAAGTCAATAAGGACTCGCAAGGACTCGCTACTCATGATTACTTTAGAAACTGTACATATATAAATATACATGTTCTTCTAAAAAAAACTTCAAACCTCCCCCAGCTTTTTTTTTCGTAAGTTTGGTTGCTGATTCAGACAAAAACTGTTGACTTCTACAAACAGACTGGAAAACGTGAAAGAGAATGTTGTTATCACTCAAAAAAGCTTGAAGTATGATAGGTAAGGAATCAAAAGACAAAATACTTTGATATTCGGCTCTTTCAACTTGATCGTTTTACTTAGTATTGTTAGATGATAAAAATAAAGTCGAATTCGGCACGATCTATAATATATTTCAAATCTATTTCGCTAAGGAGGCTGGACTATTAGCGACCCGCGGGCTACATGTGGCAGTGTTTTCAGTGGCCCGCGAAAGAATTCAGAAAACATCTTCAAATCTGAAATTTCCTCCAACTTAGTCCTGAGACTAACTTGTCAAAGACTTGCTTACATTTCCATCAGAATGTGCGGACCTCTGCTAAATGCGACCTTCCCAAACTGGCCCCTGAGCCAAATTAATTGTCCACCCCCACCCTAAAGGGATGAAACTTTGTAATAATAGAGTAATAAACTGATAGATCAAAATAATTATTTCAAAAAAGTGGCACATACGCTAAGCAACCCGCGAAAGTACGGTATACGCTGACGCAGGCCAAGTTTTCCTATGCACAAAAAAACTAAACTGCTTATTTGCACACCTACTTGCAGTGTGGGGACACTAAATATTTTGCACTGATCAAGAAGTACCCAGGACAGCTGCCCAGCCCACCACGCAATCTCAGTGCTTTTAAGCCTCGCGTAGAGAAGGAAAGCCTTCTGCGATGATCAAATTTGCGCGCGGAGCGAACATTATTAGTTTGGCTGAGGAAAGAGCTCTACGAGAAAGAAAAGTTTGCCCGGAAACTCGTCAGATATGTTCAGGTGCTGGTAAGTGGAAAATATTTTGCCTCGACCTGAAAAATACCTTTTGGAAACGAGTAGTTGATATAAGACTACGCAATGTGCAATGCAGCAATACACACTAATCATCATGACCATCTTGATATTGCATGTGTAGCAACACATCGACTGCGCGGGAAATGCACAACGAAAAAAACTGAGCCCCAGCAGAAGAAGATGCCGGTAGAAAGGCCTCTTTTTCCGAGGAGCAGTGAACTATACGCGCAGTAACAAAGGATTTTTTTGCAGCAGATGCAGTACAATAAAGCACATGCGCAGTAAAAAGCTGCAAATGTGAAAAAACAGGAAAATTTGTTTGATGCACAAAATACCTTGGTTGCACTTTAACTCAAATCCTGCTTCTAACAAATATGCGCTAGCAACAGTTATATCTTTCTAACAATTTCATCTCACACGTCACAACTTACTCATCTTCTATTGACGAACTCAGCTGAGCAAGATGGTTGGCAGTCAGTCTATAATCGAGTACGGCTGGGACAGGGGTCTCCAAATCTATGTTATCGCTCTGAAATGGTAAAGCAAGGCAACTTCAATTAAGGACAGAAAAAACGAATTACGCAAAATAAATGTATTTAACTCCAAATATTTTCAAATAATCACAGATGTACAACCTTGAGACAGGATGTGATTGCCTGCAACTGTGCAATAAACTGTTAGTTTGGAAGTAGGAAAAATCTCCTGAATGAAATAGCTCCTGGTTAAAGGGGAAACTGTAGCTGATCAGCTACAGACATTAGAACAAATTGTTTAAATGACAACCTTTCACAAAGTGTTTGCAAGAATCACGAATAAAGGCAAGATTAATGAAAATTACGATATTCCGCAAAAATTACTCGTCATGACAACGCTATTTTAAGTTTTGATATGATTTGAATATCTGCAACTGAGTACGTGTCAAGTATTTTTGCTGGTTTTTATCCAAGAAAGTGTGACACTAACCATTTCCCTCAGTATTTTTCCAATTTTTTCGTTGAGAATGATTTTATGCTTCCTGATGGAGTTATGAGTGAATACCACAACATACCTAAATAAATCCTTCTCTACAAGAAATGTATTCCTGACATTCGACCCAAATCATTTTTTTACCTCAGGAAGTAACACAATAACATAATCATCTTGCCATTCATTTAGAACTAGACTATTGATTTCGCATCCTGGGTTAGACCGAATGACGGGCAGGACAATTTTTGCTGTTTCACAATTCGAGGCAAGTTGGTGGATTTTAATAGTTTTGCTTTTATTTTGACGTAGTGTCACAAATATGAAACAAGTTTTTGGAGTTGGTTGAAATTTAATTCCTAAAAGAAATGCAATTATGCAAACCAACTCGTGCAGAGTGGAGTTTGAGACGCTGATTTGAATGCTATGACGTTTTGCGAATTGTAGAGAAAACTGCGACATGACGATGTTGCGTTTGACGAATGATCTGTGAAGAAACATTTACCGGCGCAACTAGGTGTATTGCAGGTTTGCAGAACCTGAAAAACACTTGTACACGAAAAGTAGAAGTGCTGAAAAACCTTACAAGGAAAATAACGGCCAAAGAAAAAGATGTCAACGGCATTTTGTAAACGTTTCGGTGGCTGCTACCATAGCAAAACATTTTGAGTAAACAAGTTGCTTTCTCTAATAAAAGGAAGGGTTTATGCACGCAAGTGCTTCCATTTTACAAATATCTCATGCGATGATCTCCAAAAACACTTGCATCTTACCTTAGCTTCCAAACTGAAATTTTGGCAGTGGAGTTGGTTAACGTTCAACCAAATCACAAGCTGCAAACTCGTGCTCTTCTCGTAAGAACTTGTGTTTCTGAATTGTAATCTTTTGAGGATGTTGTCTATTGCAACATTGTATTCCACAGCTGAAAAATCGCATCTCAATGTTGAGTTCACATGGGCAAAACCACTCACTTTTTATGCATGAGTTATGGTTTTGCTGCTGACACCGCCAACCAACAGAAAAGTTTGGATCAACGAAAACTGTTACAAAAAAGCATAAAATCAAATCCGCATTTGCTTCAACTTGCTATAAGAAGTTATATCGCGTTATTTTTCAGTGAAAACAAAAAATGCAATGTGAAGAAACACGCTTCACAGAAAATGTTCAGTGGTCTGATTCCAAACAAATACATTGAGATATGAATGCTTGGTAATGTACAATCTGAGCGATAAGGGAATCCAACAGCACCAGGTAAGCAGATTTTCGTTGAAATCGTGCCAAAAGGGTTCAAGCAATTAGTTTGTAGCTGACATGTTATCAATAAAGGCCGTGGTGGGTAGTGAAAGTTCGACACAGGTATTTATTTCTCACTCTTCAGAAAATCTACTTAGAAGCAGGGTTGCGGAGTCAGAGCTGAAGCCGGAGCCTGAGTCGGAGGTTTTTGCGTGGAGTCGGAGTCGGATTCCTAACAACACAGGGAGTCAGAGTCGGATTTTTTTGTCCAACTCCGACGTCCATATGGATCATTTTTTACATCACACTCCTAAAATGGCAATTCCTGTTGAAATGGTACAATTTCTTTTGAAAGTTTTGTTGAAATAGAGGTTAATTGCTGTGTACCACGATTTCCATTGATTTTAGCAGCCACATTTCATTCCCTTTATGTTAAAGGGTCGAGTCGGAAGTCGGCGTAGGAAATTTTGGAAAGGTCAGAGTTGGAGTCGGATATTTTACCTCAGACTCGGCAACCCTGCTTAGAAGGCGATTGACCTTTGGTTTGAAACCTCACAAAATATGCGAATAATATGATTGGGATATACAAAACTGACGGTGGTTGTTCAAAGGTGATTGCCATTAAAAACCAAACACAACGCTCAGTCTGTACTTGAACTTACCCAATGTATTTTCGACAAACTTTCCACTGTATTGCAAACAAACCGTTAGCTGAAGATTTTGGTTCCTCGCATATTCATTTAATTGAAGCGAGTCGATATATGTTGGAACAAAATAAATCGTGTTGTTGAACTTCACAAGCGGACGAGTTCTGAATACACATGTCTACAGTCAGCTGTGCATAGAGATGCAGAAAACAAGACTGCCAGTTTCTTTTTGTAACTGCTTCTTTCCAGAGATAAACCTTGCCATAACAAATTGATTTCAAGGTTAGTTTTACCCAATGTCGCATTGACGCAAAAGTTCTACCCTTCTACCTGCTACCAAAAACTAGGAATTTTTTATCGGATATGTTCATCAGCGCACTTCAATAATTCTTAAGCGTTTTGTACGAATCTTGATGGTTTTTCCGGAAATTTGAAAGCGGGTATTTTGCCCCCAATTTTGGGTTTCACAAACAGTTTAGAAAGAGTAAACTCTTTCGAAAAACAAAAACCAATTGAATGACAGCTTAACATCTTCCAAGTAACTTCAAAACCGATTTTGAGAAACAATTTTCAGCAAATCAAGTTAACGCATTTCAGGCAAGCCATTCCTTTCAAAAGAATGTTGAAGCTGTTGCCCGGCAACGTGTTGCATTGATTTTCACTAAAACGTCTTAAACGTTGGTGTTGCTTCAAAAGCTCATATCGGTTTTCTGATTCTACATGTACCTATAGTCATTAACGTTTAAACCTTGTACCTCAAAATCGCCACCATGTCATTGCCTGGAGCTCCCACGATGAGATCTGGGTACGAATTACCATCAAGATCTTTTCCGCCCTCAAGAGAAAGACCAAATGACGAGAGACTGACATGATTGAACTGTGAAGCTTTGATCCTCTGCAAACCAATACAATTTATCGAAATTTGCTAAATATCACCAGCCTAGTGAAATGCAAAAATTTTGCAAAATTTTAATCTTATATGCAAATAGCACCTAAGGCACTCCCGTCCAGAAAGGGTTTCTAAACTTCAGCAGCAAAAGCCCGTCTAACAGATACGTAGATTGGTTTTACTACGAAATGTGGGCACCTTAGTGCAATACGTCTTGCCTCACTGAAGGGTATAAATTATATGTAGAAACAAGTTGAATCAACTCTACTGTAGTGGAACTAGCCAAAGGTCTGTGAAGGTGAAACAGGTGTTGGCGAGTTACAGACTACTTTTCGGTCAAAAACACCTGGGTATCAACTAGGTAGCATGATAACCTTTCTGTGCTTTATAACCTGAAGTGAGATTTTATCAATCATACCTGGTTTTCAGAAGATTGGATTTTGTTCTGCTAAATAGCATAGGAGTTACAGATCCGCTGGAAAGATATGCAATCAAGAAACAGTAAGAACAAAAATATTCAAAACCACTGCAAACCAAATAGTTCAAGAGACACTTTTGTTAATAACTTATCTGCAGCAAAAACGCATTGCTTCTTCCTTATCAATCTATACTTGAAAGAATTATGGTAGGTTCACGGTCTATAAGTGAGCGACTGTGCATACTGTAGCTCAAAGCAACGTCTCTCAATAATTCGCATTACTTGGACATAAAAATGTTAGTGCTTATCACCGTCGGCTTAGGTCGAAGTCAAAGACGCATTTAGTTCTGGCTGAGAAAAAAACAGCGGTGTGTTTATTAGCATTTTCATATTGATTAAGTTGAACTGAAGAAAATCTGTAAGGATCTTTTGAATTAAAACGGAAACACAATAAAGTTTCTAACAACGTTCTACTTTAATAAAGAATCCATAAGCAATGATTGCAAATCGAAAGTGTATTTCATTTTCGAGCGCAAATACCTGTAAATTACCTGCTTCCATGTTTTTGAAATTCCACTTGCTCCTCCATGATAAACATAGACAGTTCCTTGCTGGTCGTCTGCGTAGGGAGCGGAAATTACGACATCATTGTATCCATCAAAGTTTAAATCCCCAGCAGCAGCCATGGTCGTTCCGAATCGTCCTCCCTCATCGTTGCCCCCAATTAACTCCACCGGTTCGAACGATGCATTGGTCTGAAAGAAACGATTCGTGATCCTGGCGTTTCGTAGTGGTTTTACAGTTTTGCATTACGTTTTATACAGCGATCTAAACAGTGAAGCATTACTACAGTTCCCAAATTGTTAATTCCTACATTGCAACATTTCAGCGAAAAACGAAACTACTTTGCGTAAAACGGTGCGACCTCTCAAAACCAATTTGCTTCCACTCACCTCTGCAGCACAGCCCTACCTACCATCTCAACATTATGATGCAAGATAGAAAAACAAACATTAAATCAGAAATCAACAAATAAAAATAAAGGTTTTCTGTGCAAACGCATCTCTGATGCCTAACATGGATGAACTGATTGATTAAATCGTTGTCGCTACATGTGGCAGCAAAAGCAGTGCAGCGATGGAATTATATTATTAATCATTTTTGCTTATGCAGTTATTGGTTTCTCGATGTAATGTGTTTGCGTCTCACTATCGAATCATCATTTGTATGCACACTGTACGTGCATATGTCACGCACAGACTTGCCATCGCTCTCTGTAAAGCTAGAAATAAATCAACGGATGGTCGCAGAGTTCATGACTGCTTACGCCTTACATAATCGCATACAGGCGATGCACAAACAGCTCAGAACTTTTTTTCACAATCTGTTTGTTCGGAAAGTCTCCGTGTTTATGTTCATTGTTTTTGTGCAATCCAAGGAAGGCCGCACGCGAGGAAAAAGTAACACGACTTTGGTTCCCTCATAAAAACTGCTGTTTTCGTTGAATGTGGCCACTACCTGAAAAAACTTCAGGGAATTTGGAAGTGTCACTAGATGCATCACTACAGCTCATGCATATGATATGCTTTGTAATTTGGTTTCATGCTAATTGATAATTTGAAACTTCAGGAAAGGAATACCTGCAGAGGTAAATATAGAAAGCAAAGTATGTCGAAAATCCGTTGGGGTAAAAACTGAAGACAATCTTCAGCTTGTTTTTCAGGATTGACTTTAGTGACTGTTACTATGTTTTTACAGACCGCAATTTTGGGGGAAAACGTTTTGGATGAAAAATGTAGTCGGATGATGAATGACATCATCAGGTCTGAGAAAAGTATTCAAGGGTTATTTTCTTTTTTCAACGAATCAGGCGGAAATAAAATCCACATCCTCGAAACCCTTGATTGGCCTTCTACGCAGTGATAGCGTGACTCAAGTTAATGACTCGACTCTAGCCACCTTTCTTGTTTACTCGGACTCGACTCGAGTCAGGTAAAGAACGATGGTGACTCGACTCGACTCAAGTCACGTTTTTTACGGAATGACTCGACACGACTCGAGTCACAATCAATGACCCGAGACTCGAGTCAGAGTCATTTTTACAAAATCTTCGTCTGAGTGGCAGAGTTAGTTTGCAACAAAGAAACGAGCATTTTTGCTTTAGGGACGTATGCATTAATATTGGCGCAAAATTTCAGTTGTGCCTTCGTCCTCTCCTACTCCTTGTAGTGTTAAGGTGGTTTCAATGTCGGGCGTTTCACCTTGAAACTGAGGTAGCCTGGTAGCGCACAGTACAGTGCACATATTGTGGCTTAGTGCAAAGTAGTATTTACATATCGTGATGTGGTAGTGGGCTTATAATATTTAGTTTGGGTTTTTGATGAGGTAAGTGTAGAAGCGAGTATATTTGTTGATATAGAGTGAAGCTTGAGAAGCTTGACTGGTGGAATTGACAGAGTAAAGGAGATAAGCCTATTAACTGTAACTGAAATAAAACGCTTGATTTAGAATCCAAATGGTTGATCGCACCCGATTTGGCGTCAAAATGACAAAATACCTGAAACGAGCATTTTTCAATCAATATTCCAGAAAGTTCATAAAAATTATCCATGAATTGGTTGGTTTTTCTTTTCGTGTACCATTGTGAATTACTAAATTAGACGAAACATGAACGTGCGGCTCTCAATGGTAAATGCGCGGTAAATACAAAATTATTTACAAAAAATCGTTGCATTTTATGACATTTTGTACGTGCGACTTTATTACCGACCGGTCGATCGCGAGTTATCAAGAACTTTTCTAGNCAATCCCAGTCGAAGACAATTTGGCCACCCCTGATTTAGATAATACNGTTTTATTTATTTATTTAATTNTTTAACAACAATCTTGATACAGGCGGTAGCCTGACTGGTGCAATCTTGTCGTGTCACGTCGAGCTTTGATAATGTAACAACGCAAGAAGAATTAAAAACCAAACGGAAATACAAAAACGAATACACTGCATTGCTAGCATCTCATACGGCACTACAGGAACGTATCAACAGTATTGAATACAGCATTGAAACGAGGTCGACGCATCAGGCACGTCATGTAGATATAATTGCAATTGCAACAGATCGGCATCAACAAAAAAATACAATAGAAAAGCACGAATCTCCCATAAATGTTTCACAAGGTCGGGCGGATGTTGTC
>JGI24021J15306_10007438_pt1 | contig 13343 bp, 5 predicted proteins | sample Ectturendosymbi1_FD_15306 | JGI IMG/M metagenome (IMG submission 15306) | reverse complement strand
GTGCAATCTACCAGACTGGCCGATCCGTTTGAGCCGTTGAACAGCTCTCTAGCGCAATCGGCGGAGGAGCTAGGGCGTTGGTAAGGCAACCGAAAACAGCTGGTTTTTTTTCGAAAATCGCCAAAACCACCCAGATGCCATAGAGTTAAAACAACCACGAAGAATCATTGCACAGTACATACACTCCTGTTTCCTTAAGAAAACTTCAAGTTTTCGTCAACACATCAGTATATAAACAAAGCACCAGTTACGTCCCAGCATCTACAAACTACGGTACGTAATTATTTCGTGGTGATGTCTTTCCATGAGGCATCAAAATGACGTCAACAGCAGAAAACACAATTGCAAAACATACACTATAATATTTCTTATCTCAAATATCGACGTCTAGGCGACATAAAATCTGTGCAGTTTCGTGCATAATGAGATTCGAACACATGTGACGCAATTACTGGTCGGTGCTGCAATAATCATTTGAAAGCTCAGGTTGCTTACCTTGTGAAATCACATTATGTATGGAAATGTTCCTTCCTGAGGCAATAAAGTTGATAGTGCAGCCATACCGCACCTTCCCAATAAGTGTTGTGAGTTTTAGATTCAAGAAGAAACCTGAAGAAAACAGCAACTGATCATAAACTGATTATCTACGAATAAGCGGAAATGTTAAAATTTGAATTGAGACTGTTACTTCATTGTTATAAGAAACGAGGATAAACAAGGAAGGTTATCGCACAACTGGTGGTCAACTAACAACATCTGGTTGACATGAAGATTAACTGTCATATACGACATTGCGTTGAAGAATTGTAAAACAATCAGAACACAAAGGCAAAGTTTGTGCTGTGTGATTTTTTAAATAAGCTGCTCTATAACTGGTCTCTTCTACAGGGCTAGTTGAGCAGTTGACCCAGATGGTCTTTCGCTGACCTTTTGTGAAGCAAATATGTTAGAACACATCCGTTTGCTAAACCTGAAGTTTTCGATATTTTTGTATTCTCATTAGCATGCAGTTATTTTCTAGTTTTTCCTGTCGTTCTTTTTTCTCTTCTTGCGTTTGTGTTATTTCGTGATTTAAGTCACAAAAATGCGTGAAAAAACATTAGCATTTCCATCCACAAAGGTGAAGGGTTTGAATCCATCAGCAAATTTTTTAATATGAAATCGATTTCACGTAACACTGACGATCTTCAGTCCTACATTCGTATTAATAAAGAATCAAACAGAAACAGAAAAAACCGATTCTGGTGTGTGAATTGGCCGAAAATATCAAATATCTTTACCAATTATTTAATGTCTCATTGAAGGATGACAAGGAGACTCAGAGGAAAATGAATCAGAGGCAACTCTATTTTGCTGCTAAGAAGCTCAGGAGCACCGTCCACCAATGTTCTACTGCTATTTCTGTTTACATACCTGCAGTCCTTCACCTGTCACTAGAAAACCACTAAAAACTCATGCAACGTATTTCATCGCTAGTAGCAATTTATTCGGTGGTTCATTTCAAAGCCAACAGAAGGTCTTGGTAGGCCTAAAGTAAAAATGAGAAATCTTATGGCCAAGCTTTTACGCTTCTTTTCCAGCTTTGATGCACTGATGAAAAAGAGTATGTCGTTCACTGACGAACTCTTAAATTTACTCTTCTGCTACTCACACCATGCTCATCCGTACTAAGAACTTGTTCAGTAGCAGCCATGGTGGGCCATTCGGGGGCAGGGCCCTCAAATCCTTTTTGTGCCCCATTTTGCCCCCCAAACCCTAAAACCTGGCTACGGACCTGGTTAGGTTAACATTTAGTTACCCGCGTGAAGAATTCTCGTGCCTGCCCCGCACCAAGTTCAACCCACGCTCGCCGTGCACCCGCATGTATAGCCCTGCAGGTTCCTGCGACCTGCACGGTTTCACCCGCTCCGCGTAGGACTCCAGTACAGTATGCATGTACAGATGAGCGGACTGTCATATTTCACATCCAGGTTCAGTCCTACAGTTGTTCTACACTGCTTCTCTCATTACAACCCAGTCAAAGGCCAAGCACAGTTAAAAATATTTAAAAAATGTTAAGGTCGAGTCCGAATGGAGCCCAAAATGTAAATATCACAGTTTTTTTAACAACAAAAACGCCACAGTTAATTTCCATAAACTTACTTCACCAAATCTGATGCTGATGATATGAATGAATGATTTATTTTGTCGTAGACGCATGGTTCATGTCACGAGCATTATTGAATAACACTTGAGCACAAAAATGGTTAGTCACTGCACATTACAGAGTAGGTATTAGCACACAATCAACACTGAGAGGAGCAAAAAAAAATTTTGTAGCGCCCCAACTGTAACGTCATTCGCTCATCATCATACAAGGATCTGGCAGTGGGAGAAAAATGGAGGCATTTCAACATCAAATTTTGAGGTAAACAGCTAACTGAAAATAAAAATAGAAAATAAGTTAAATGGCGGTATGCTCATTGGCACGCAGATGCATGTTTTAATCAAGGTCTCAACTGTTTTGTAACGTGTTCAGCATGAGGCTGACAGCCATTTTTTTTACCGAATTTAAAGCAGGACTTGGCGGTTAGTCTTTCACCTGTTATGTATATTCACTTTTTGTATGTTTGGCTTGCACAGGTCGTCTACATATTGGAGGTGATAGAGCAGCTATGTCGAAACCAACTGGCTTACCGAGCCAAAAAGTATGTCACGTTCTAGACCAGAGCCACACATTGAATGACATTATTGAGGGCCGCATACTGAATGGCTTACTTTAATTTTAGAAAACTAAATTTAGCTTAAACTAATATACTGAAAGTGTTCGAATCCTAATTGCAATGGTAACAGACGTGATAAAGTGGCACTGAGGACCACCTGCATCAAAAATGTCAAATTTAAGATTATCAAAACACAGACAGGTTGTCAGTATGCAGGATACTTTTACTACAGCAAAAACTATTCTGGACCGTACGAAACTCTCGACCGGGCCGCATGCTGACCGTGGGCTGCGGGTTGGACATACAGTAGCTGTGATAGATGAATCACAAAAAATACCGAAATCTTAAAGCAATACAAAGTACACACAGGAATTTTTGTTGCTATACAAAAGCAACGCTGATGAGACGCGTACACCGAAACAATCCACTATTGCAGTTGGTCGCCATCATGCAGGAGCGTTAAATAAATGAGAAAAAATGAAGATTTTTAAAAAACATCAAACATTTTAAGCGATCGGATGAAAAGGTTAGATGAAGTTGCGCAGCGTTTGAAAAACCGATACAAGTTGTTTCTCAACAAGGCATCAGAAGTCCTGACACAATGGTTAACCTGGTGCGGGCGAAAACTTACATTTCTGGCGGGTATATATAATGCATAATTCGGTAGGCATTATTGTTAGCAACACGTAAGCGCTTCATAGTAGTCTGTGGTCTGTGAGCATTTGCTTCGCAATTGGCAAGCATACATTGGCATGCAATAGACACGAAACAGAGTGTCTTTTACTGCAGGGGAGAACTAATCGAATGTGCCTCTGAGCTTGTTTTCTGCATAGTACAGTGTTTTCACTTGTCTCCGAATATCATCATCATCCTTCAGTGAGGCATTTTGCCACACACCAAGACAAGGCATTTCGCTCGCTCAGAAAATGGTGCCCTTGCACTATTCAGAACAACATTAGAATTTTGAAGTATTTTACAGTTCCAATTCAACCCATATAAAAAATGGTGATAGTCCGGATCTATTCCAACCAAAATGCAGTTCAATGCTCAAATCTGATCCATGGAAAAAGCAAGGATGTCCTCCCTCACAAACAGACTTGGACAACTATAATGTGTTTAGCTTTTCTAAATTTGACTAGAATTAAAATTAGAGATAACTCAGCTGTCACTAATTAGATTTGAATTTAAATCAGCGGATTGGCGAAAACCAGAAATTGAACTAAAATTGGAATTAAAATTACATTTACTCAAATCTGCGTGTGAGTGAATAGGCAGTGTGACGCAATGATAATAATCATTGATAAGGATACACTAGTGGTTCTTAACCTTTTTTGTTTCATATACCCTTTAACAAAATCAAAAAAATTGCTTTTACCCCCAACAATGTTTAGTATGTCAAGGCATAACTTTTCTGGAAAGTGTCGGGGTAGGTTCTCCTGGAAAAACGTTGTAAACTTACACTCAAATACATGAATTTTTGTGCTTACTGGAAACACTTTTAGGGTAACGGTTGTATTGTACGAATTTGAGATAAAACTTTAATAAAATGCTCTTATGAGCAAGCATGAATACGTTTAAGAAGTGGTAAGAAGGGGTTCGCTGAGGTTGTTGAAATTCTAACAACAATTTCATACGAACCGGCATGTGCGCAATAAGGTGGGGGACACGGGGGACGCGTCCCCCCACTTTTTCAGACAGTGGGAATATAATATGCATGTCCTCCCACATTTTTCTCTTTAGGTTTCGTAATGTATTGGTTTCACACCAAGCTGCCCCCCAACATTTTACAACAAAATTGCACCCATGCGAACCGGCATATCACCAAATAAACAGGCAGAAAGTTTGAAAGAAGAAGTGCAAAGGCCCGTTTAAATTGTTCTTTTTTTGAAAAATGACAAAAAATTTCAACCACTCAGTCACTCAACGAGACTTTTGTGCGTGTTTTCTGCGCACAATATCTGAGAGTCTATGAAGAGTAGTTGGAAGAAAAAACTCACATGTCATTCTTGGGAATCCATTGAGATCGATGTTATGTTTTATGGTTATCATAGAGGAGAACCCTGCCTCACGCAGATAAGTACTGTAGTTGGAAAAGGTATAATAACTTCAAATGCACGCTTCGACAGAGTTGGAAACTCTTCGCCCAAGCTACACCAAAATTTAGTAAAGTCACAGTAGCAAGATGAGAATTTGCAATAAAGTGTTGTTTAGCATTGAAGATCAATCAATTCATCTTTATGAAGCACTTCGAAAACACGAGCCCGTGCCTTGATAAAGTTACACGTTCAGTTACATGTTTCAAAACTATTTTCAAATATTCTGGAAGGACTTTACTGGTCGGTGCATGTCGATGAAGAAATCAAAAGATAGAAACAATGTGCAATTCCCGTTTATTCACCATTGTTGTAATACCTGACTTCGCTGAGCACACAAGAGTCTGTGCATAGCGAGCCAACGTGATGCCACAAGTTTATTTTGTTGAAAGAAGTTATTCATTTTTTCTGATCAACAGTCTCGTCGTTAACCGTCTCTACATTTTCGCACGTGAAGAACTCAATGTTTCAATTTAACTGCATGTATATATCGACAGTAAACCAAGAAATATGTGCAGTTGGACATGTCAGTTGAATCCAGGGATGCAGGAAAGCAGGAACACGAAGGGGACAGTTCACCCCTACCATTTCACAGGGTGGTAACGGGGGCGGAGGTGCCTTATTCATGACAATATCGTGGGTAATTTTATGGTTTATCAAGATCGATTTGGAATGAATTTACTGCAGTTATTCGCGCAACAAGAAAATTCAAAATGGTTTTCTATAATTTCTGCTATTATTGTGAAGTCAATATTGTTGCCGAACAGAAGAAAACATTTCGGTAACGACTTGTTTGTTTTTCGTAAGCTTCCATTGCCATCAATATTTTTACTAGCGCCCCTGCATGACGGTTGTTTCGAAGTCCCTGGTTTACTTATCTAGCTGAAGGGTGACACTGACCTTATTACTTCGAATTTCATCTGCTACGTGATATAAAATATCACAAGAGATAACACTTCTACGAGAATGTATTGTATGGTTTGATAAATAATTTTTTAGGTTTCTTGTTTTGTTTTCTTTTCGATTCTGTCCATAGAGTACGGTTTGATAAGCCATGCCCCAATTGTATGCGGTTTCTTTTCTTTTGCTATTGCAAAAGCAACGCGACGGGATGCTTCCGATCTTAACGTGTCGTCAGAAACGAATTCCTACAGCAAGAAGTTGAGCGCAATTGGTCTGCAAAGATATGTAGTTGTCATGTACGTATCTGCGGGATGGGGTGAAGCGAGATTGGAAAATTAACAGCTTCATCGAACCATGACCAGGCACTGTGGAGAAAAAGATACACTGATTTTTGAACATCACCTGCCATGATGACGTCGACCCGCACTCCACGTATGATTCTAGATAAGTTACTTTCTTCGACGTAATAACTAAGAATGTTGAAACCTGCATTTGTTAACTCACAAATAACTCATTCACTAAAAAGACTGTAAAAAGCTGTCCACTGTCTAGAGCAGGAATATCTAACCCAAATGGCCTACTGAGCCAAAAACTACGTCACCATCTTAACCAGGGCCGCACATTGAGTGACATAATTAATGAGGGCCGCACATTGAATGGCTTACTTTGATGTTATCAAAGTAAATTTAGCTTCAGCTAATGTACTGAAAGCGTTCGAATCCTAACTTCAATGGTATAAGAGGCGATAGAGTGGCGCTGAGGACATCAGCATCAAAAATGTCAAATACAAGATTGTCAACAAATGGACAGATTGTCAATATCTGGGATACTTTTACTGCAGCGAAAACCTTAATTGGGCCACACAAAACCTTCGACTGGGCCCCCGGTGAACATAGCTAGTCTAGAGCCTGACCGTTGTGAAAACAGTGAAATTTATTGCACAATATGGGATTTTCATTCTGAAAGAGCTACAACATCCTTTTGCGTACAAACTCCAAATGAAGTCGTGAGCAGTTACTTGTTGCGTGCATGAGATGCTCAATGATTCTGGTAGCCTACATGTGTAAAGATGAACTAAAAAGAGATAGCTTACCAACAAGCATAACTCTGAATCATCATCCAAGGTGCAACATCTCGCGTTTGTGTGATATATCTGTAAACCTACTTCGTGGCAATGCTCTATGACGCCGACATCAAGCCTCTCATCAATCTATGAACAAAACACTGTTGGATGTACTTTTGTGTTTTGTCCTGTAACTAACTAGCCTAATAATCAAGGACATTACATATTGTAAAAATTTATAAAAATGCACGTTTGCTATAATTTGTAATTCAGTAAATGTACCTCATAGAAAGATGAAACTTATCTCAGATTAAGAATCACTGGGCTGCACAGTTTGTACTGCAGCTCTGAATGAGAAAAGAAATTGATCGAGTTTTCACTGTCTTCGCTGCTAAAGTGATGGTGGCATGGCACTTGTGACCAGTTAGATGCACTTCACTTGCACGAGGTCTCATTCGCGTTTCATCTAAAAAATGCAGTTGGACATATTAGCATTTTGGCAAAACCGGAAATTAGATTAGGACCAGAAGGAGAGCACTGAGGATTTCAGCAAATTAGAATTAGTGTTATTTCGCTCTAATTTATCGAATGAGAAACTTAGGATTATCTAGTTTGTTAGAAATAGTTATGTGCTTTGATGCAGTCAGATTGTTTGTATTCGACCCTATTCTTTGAACACTGCAATCGCATTTTACTCTGTGAATGAGTGACCAAACTTTGCTGTGTCCGTTTGATCGATGGCATGTCATGTCACAATGCATTCGCATTTTACCTAGACTCGACCAATTTAGGAATTGGCGCCCTACTCCGCAGTAGTTTTGCAACATGTGTTACGTGTTAGATAACAATAGTGTTAACAATGTTTCTTTAATCCCTATGATGCTGTCTTCAACGCAGTTGCAAAAAGTGTCTGTAACTCTGTGATTACGCCGGCTCCAATGCCTTGTAAAACGTTCTGTGTTGTCTGTTTTTATCGACCTGCGTTCGGCAGAGTGTGTGTGTGTTTTTACTATGGACTTCGTGTCTGGTCATAAGCAAATAAATTAAATTAGTCGTCCAAGTCTGGTCACGAACGTCCCTTGTTGTGTATTCAGATTTATGTTAAATTAAGCGTCAAAAGTGTCGGACAGCGTCAATGGTGAACAGGGTGGGATTCGAACCCACGAACGATCTGACAGAGATTGTTTGTACCGTAACACGAAGTAACCACTCGACTACGCCGACACCAACTTCAGAGGAGCGACACGAACTATTTATGCCACCGTAATGAAACGTCATCTATTGACTCATTGAATGGGACAGTGTTGTCTCAGGAGTCGCGCTTGATAGCAAAAAAAAGGGAAAGCGCTGCTTACAGCGACGAGGGACTCTTTCCATTCGTGAATAGCATTTCTACGGCTAAGCACTTGCTTGATCATTGCAAGCTTTGCCAAATATCTTCGGTTTTGACCCTGGCGAGGATTACGTTTGGGCGATAATGCTGCACGCAATTTGCTTAAGGCTATGAAATGAAGTCGAAACTTAGAATGTCTGCGCGCGATTATTGACATGTTTTAAAAGAAGGGTGGAGAACTTATTTATCATCACGGGCCGCATGAAATGTGCACTATTGCTGGCGGGCCGCAAAATCAATCGATTTTATCCTAAAATTCTGCCTTTATCTAACTATGAGGAAGAGTGACTTCTCATGACTTGCGATCTAAGTACCTGCTTATTATGGAGCTTCGTTTTGACGCGATTTTGTACTCTAACTTACGGGTAACGAAAATTCTGTTGCGAGCCGTATCAAATGTTCACGCGGCCATTAGGTTCACCACCCTTGTTTTCAAATAACCTTTGCAAAGAAGAGATGCTTTCACCTGGATGTGAAATATATTGAAATGCAACGCAATGAGCGAAATAACATTTCTTAACTTTTCATCTTTCATACAAAAGAAACAGAGTGTTGCAGCAGTTAAAATTTATCTGTTTGTTTATTTATTTGCATGCTTGATTCAGACTAATGGTCCATATCACAAGAATAATCGAATAACACAAGAACACAAAAATGGATAGTTGTAATACATTACAGAGTCAAGGCCGGCGCAAAGAATTCGTCCGGCCCATGGGCGTACCTGTTTTCTGACTCAACAAAACGTCACAGTTTTAAGAAGCTTGCCCGCAAAACTGCTGATGGAACTAGGAAAACCCAAACTAACTGTTCTTTGCTGTACTCCAGGAATTCACCACCCACTGAAGTTAAATCCGTCCATCATGCATTAATAATGAATACAGACTAAGATACGGGGTTGAAAGTTTACAAAGACGATCTTTCGAAGCCTAAACTCGAAGTAGGCTAATGCTCCCATTTCTGAAGCCACACTGTCGATGTTTGCAATGGGTTGGCTACTAATTTCTTTAATCACAATGCCATAAAATTTTGTCGAAACTGTCAATCTGAGAGTGGGAGTATTGCATTTTCAGGTGTCTGGAAAGTTTTGTGTCTACTTTTGATTTTACCTGACACATATTGCACATCAGAGAGGTCTTTTTCAGCACTGAAGCGGGTAAAAACTTACGTGCGCAGAAACAGGATCTACGATAGAGGGAACAAGAATTACATGGTTCCTGGTCCCGGTAGTTGCTGCTTGCTGGGCCCTGGAGGATAGAAATACGCACACTAAATATTTCTGTAATCAAGATCAAAATCACTAGTGTAAGCCAGTTACCAGCATAACAATTAATTTATTTCTACATCTTAGCATTCTAGCTGTTTTTTTATATATGCTATGATTACCATACTAACACGCTATACAAGTTTCTAGGAAGGAACCAGAGCCAGGGGTACGGTAGCGGTCTTCGTACCACGTGGTAAATTTCACTCAGAAGCACTGGGTACACCCATGACTTAACGAAGATTAAACGATTTGATGATTTCACATGTTCACAAAGAACCAGAAGACTTGATTTGGAAAAAATTGCTGAAAATTATGTTTCTGGTGAAGCGGACACGCTGGGAAGGTTTGGTTTATTTTTGTGAACTGTTTGAGAAATTTGTGGGCTCGTGACATTGCTACCTACTGGCAGGCACGGTTTTATTTTGTCTTTTGACTCAATGGCGAAGAGTTAGAGCAACAACTTTATGTTATGCATTGCAGGCAATGGTTTTTAATTTGCCGATAACGAGATGTGGAATAGTGGTGAGAAATGTCACCTCTACTTTTTTGGAACTTGAAGGAAATGCGTAGCCTTTAAGCAGTAAATGTTTATTTTACGGTAGTACTCACGTTTTCAGTTCAGGTTGGGTTTTGGGACTTTGTTCCGCAACTGTGCTGTGACGGAAAGTGCTTACGGGGCATCGCTTACTATGAATGGCTGAAAAAGGTCGTTTTTTCTTGGGCAGTGGTTCCCAACAGGGGGTTCTCTGACACCTGGGGGTCCGAAACAAGATTTTCAGGGGTCGGAAATGCGATTTGCGAGAGTGAGAGTTTGCATGTTTTTGAATTAGTTTAGCATGATTTTTATGAAAGCCTGCTGGTGCTGTGTTACTCAAGAAAACATTATTCAGCCTAATTATTCCAGGTAAAGTTGCTAATGTAACAATCTGCATTGCTAAATGCCTGCAGTGCTATATTTCTGATTCATGGCGTAGCTCTCATGCTGAAGATGGCTGGTGAGGCGACTGTAAACTGTGGAGTTTAAATATTTATGGCGCAAATATGGCTAGATTGTTGTTTGAAACTGCAGAACTCGACAGTTTCTAGTGTTCAACCATGCAAAGGTACCAGAAATTGAGTACAAAAGCCCTGTCTATTCTAGTGACCTTTGCAACAACATATCTGTGCGAATCTGGATTTTATTTTCTACTTCATTTGAAAACAATGTATCAGAACCAGGGTTGCGAACATGGACTTCTTTTGGCCAGATTGCAAAAATCTGGCAATTTTTTTGAGTGTTTTCTCCGCAGATACTTTGTTTGGCCTTTTTTGAGTATTTCAAAAAATTGGCCGAATTTGCATGTAATACCCCATTCCGGAATTCAAACATAAAGCTGTCCAAAGAAACATTGGCTAAAATTTGTTTGGTTTAATGACCATGAAGTCGAGGAACACTAAAGTAGGCCAGCCTGAATTGCATCCAGAAATCAAAATCTGGTCATTCAGGCAGTATTAACTTGTTAAATTGTGTAAACGAGAACATTTATGTATAAAAATAAACAACAATCATGTTTGGCTTTAAACACGAACCTTTGGCCGTTAATGAGAATACGCCTGGCCATTGCGCTTAATGGCAGGGGCGGATCCAGCCAGTAAGTTTAAGGGGGCGATTTCAGTAATAGTTGATGGTCAAGCCTAATAACGGCTTCGCTGCTGTAAGAGAGATGAGGTTTACTTCACAACACATCTGTGACAAAACAATGGATGACAAAATCACCTTATATCGTGAATGTTGTTTTCCGAATTGTACAAAATTATGGTGAAAAAAGTTACTTTCGTAGGTTTTAGGGGGGCGATCGCCCCAATCGCCCCCCCTTGATCCGCCCTGCTTAATGAGCATGTATCAACCCTGATTAGAACCCTTTGAACCAGTCAAACAATTTGCGTGGATTTGAGTGATTGTGTGCCAAGACATGAGCGGATATTTTCAGAGAGGCAAAAAAAAACAGGAACAAGGTTTGTTTCTAACGAGCAGTAAGGCATGGAAGTTAAGCAGTACGACTGAGTGTTTCCTGTCGTGTTGTCAGCAGGGGTGGATATTAGGGACTTTTTTGAAACGGGAGTGCGAAGGTCCCATTATTTTTGTGAAAGGGGTGCCAGCTCAAAAAAGGTTGGAACCTATGCTCTAGGCTAGGGAGTATCGAGTCGCCAAAAAACGCTTGCTTTGGGAGCAGTTGTTACCTGGATCCACGATTTCTACTGATTTGGACCGTACGCACTGAAAGGGAGCTAGCACCAGCTCTGAGAGTAGGAGCTAGTTGATAAACACAGTCAACACTAAAAGAGAAGCAAAACACGGAAATAGCGCACCAGCCATTCCTGCATTCATGCAGGGCCGGATTAAGGGGGGGGGCAACGGGGGCAATTGCCCCGGGACCCCCGCTTCAAGGGGGCCCCCCGTGATGAAATTTATTTGTTTCAAATAAAATACTCGTTTGAAAAAGTTCGTGATTCAGAAGCAATACAAGAATACAACTATATATTATATTCCTAGGTTGCGTTAAGTATTGAGGGTCCCCAACAGCAACTGATTTCTCTACAAGTTTGACCGACTGTCTACCAGATTTAGTAATCGCTATTGAATGGCCTATAAGTGTTTTCGGGTTTGTTCAACGCAAATATGTTTGATTTCGCTGGTGACTTTTCCTAATAATCGTTCATTTGGCATGGGTAGGACTCTCTACTCGTGCATCACGACTATTGCACAAATGTCACGAAAACGTTGCTATTTGCGTGCTATAGCTAGTGGTTGTTGATTGCTGTTTAGTATCAATCAACGTTGCCACTGGGGTCAGTCTTGTTAACATCAGATTGTTGCCTTCTTCAACAGCAGATAACATCAAATCTTTACGCTACCGTTCCATATAAGCTAAATGTTTCTATTGGTAAACTTAACAAAGCGCGAGTACCCTCGTTGAATCCGAAACAAAGTGAAATATCACCATTAAATGGAGAAGTCGTTTATAATTTACGTGAAATGTTAGTCTCAATGCAGCGAAGAGAACTTCTTTAGTTTGAAACGATAACCAAACACACACTAGCGTCGTGGCTTAATTGACAGGGGGGCAAAGGGCGACCCTCCCGCCTGGCAAGCTAAATATAAAAACCGGGCCCCGTCCAGTTGACACTTTGATATTTAGTATTCTTTAGGTTGTTGTTTTTTTACGTCTTTCGGGGTGTTTTCGTTTTTTTTATCTATAGTACAGACATCCACGACATACAGCGATTCACTATCTTTTTTAACTTTTTTTCTAAGTTTTGGCTACTGGTGACCAGTGAACGGTGACCTGTAGGCCCCCTCCCTTCAGCTAAGCTTTCCCCCTGGGTCAAACCTCTAGTTACGCCATTGATTGGGGTGAGAGACAGATGAAAGAAACTTAAAAATCATGAATCTAACTTATTTTCGTCCTAAAATGAGAGGAAATGTGGAAAAAAACAACCCAGTCAACATCAGATTTGTCGACAAAACGTCAAACATCAGAAATTTATCTGAGAACATCACATCTGATGTCATATTAAAATATCAGTAGTGGCAACACTGGCATCAATGATCCCGAACTTCTGGTGCAGTCTCGAGGTCGCCGCAACCGAACTGCACCTTTGTTTCGTCACAAAGGGTAATATGCGGTGGAAACGAATTTTTCTTCCGATGGTTACCATCGTTGTGTTACATCATGAACACATGAAGCTATTCAAGGCATTTACACCACATTATTGCGTGGTCCGTCAGGAAATGCTTTCATCAGTCGATTTGTAGAACGAAAGAGCAGAAACGGAGATTGCAGTGTTTAGCTAGCGCGATGCCGAAAACTGTATTGCCATCAGGAGCAGAACCGTCGCCAGAAAGTTTTCAATAGGAGGGCATTGCAGTTCTGCGGGGGGGGGG
>JGI24021J15306_10007436_pt1 | contig 13344 bp, 8 predicted proteins | sample Ectturendosymbi1_FD_15306 | JGI IMG/M metagenome (IMG submission 15306) | reverse complement strand
CTAATGGTTGGTTTACTGCATGCGATGGCTTTTATGGTGCTTCTGCTTATTGGCTGAGTCATATGAAACAATAAACCATTACCATTACCATAAGTGAGGATCGGGAAAATGACCGATTTAAAAACTCATAAGTAAATAACTTAGCGGTGTTTGAAAGCTCTCGTTTTGCGACCACGGAGGGTTGAAGCTCACAATTGCAAGCGCCATACTGCTTTTGCCTTAACAATGCATGTGCCAGTCTCTTCATTGTGCCTTCCGTCACTCGTCATACTATTCCACGGTACCTGAAATGCTCGACCTGCCAGAGTGTTTTTCAGCCTACTTGCAGGGTACACTGACTTGGATTTTTGGAAAGGCCTTGGTATTTTCAATGATAATTTTCATTCCAGCTTGATCACATGCTTGCAAATCGATCAACTGCATGTGGAAAGCCTTTTTGAGAGGATTCAAACAACACCAAATCGTCCACAATAAGCAAACGATTGATCTTTGAGCTTCCAACTATAACACCCTCGTTGACACGGCTGCCTATCCAGGCCCGTCGCCAGGATTTAGCAGTAGGGGGGCCAAAAACCAGAAGGAGGGTCCAAAAACCAGAAGGGGGGGCCATATTTTTTAAATATAGTATTGGGTTTATGTAGCAACCAAAGGGCCAAACGTGAAATGGGGGCACCGATTTCAAATGGGGAGGCCGGGCACCACTGGCCCCCCCGCTGGCGACGGTCCTGTGCCTATCCAATTTAGGCTGTGAAGAGGAGTGGTGACAGAAGCACATAACACACCCTTGACGGATTCCAGAACTCAAGGCGAACGGTTTGGACGACATACTATTGCCCCAAACACAAATTTCTGTGCAGGAATACGATGACCTGACGGCCAATAGCAAGTGACCGTTAACGTCATACTCTGAAAAATACACCAACGTTTTTCTCGAGGAATCCAGTCCCATGACCTGAAGTCGGAAAACAAGCATACACATCTTCAGCATACTGCCGTAGTGGTTTCATATATGCTTCAATGTTTTTGCATTGCTGAAATGAGTGATTTCAGGTATTTCCTAGTCGCGATTCGACACAAGGTTGGCGACTTGTTTGTGAATAGCTTAACAGCTGACATAACAGCCCTCTAACTTATATCACAGCGATTAGTAGCTATTTCTGCTGCTCCTGGGAAAACTCGTCGGTGTTATTTATAGTACACCCTTTTACGCTACATTGCTTTGCTTCGTGTTCACGTGATTAGTGAATTTGTTGTATGCCTGAATTAGTTCAAAATTTTTCTTTTGGACTGCTTGCAGAAAGTTCCCCCTCTCTATAAAAACGTTTCTGTCATTCAGAGTGTACCTTGCAATCATGGGCGTCGGAAGGATTTTTTCCAGGGGGAGCCAAAAGTGGTAAAATTTGTTTTTTCCCACTTGAAATTGAGAAAACAACCTTTTTGTGCTGAAATTTTCAAAATCTAGGGGGGCAAGCCTCCCCCTACTTCCTTCCGATGCCCATGCTTACAATAATAGAAACATATTGACCATTCAGCATTTGTTAATTCTTATTAACCCGGGGGCTCCTCAATTTCCAAGGTGTATCTGAAGCGACAGGGTTAAACTGCTTACATAGAGGACCGCAATTTTGCGTTTAATATTTAACTGAGATCGTTTCTTCAGTTTTGTTAGGAGATAGCACAAGCAGATGTTGCAAATTTAAGATGTACTTTGTAGGTTTCTATGGGCAACGTAATCAGCGTCTTTTGCATGCAGTCTTGTCAAACATTACCGACCTAATGCACATATTGTACAATTTATGGAAAAGATACGCAGTGCTACAGTTTCCGTCCATTCAGGCCATTTGTGTGGGTTTACTTACTGTTTTATATGAATACATCACTGCGGAATAACCGTGACTAATAAATAGTTCATCATGTGAACACGAAGCCCATCGCAGATCTTCTCTGTGCACGAATTCTGCTTACACACAGCACGATTTGTCATTTCCGGACAAGCGACACTCTATTTCTGCGGTTCGACATTTTTGGGTCCAATAAAGCATGATCTAGATTGCCGATAAGAATGCTTTTGCAGGCAAGCTGTTCATCAGCAGCACTGTTTCAGATGCATATCGAAAACAACACACCGTTTCGACAGAGTATAGCTAAGGATGTGAAACAAGAAAGCTTAATTATCTTATCTGCAAAAATCTCGCAGGTAAGCACTGAGAAACAGCTTAAGTCACAACAACTGGATACACAAAAACATAGGTCTCATTATTTGATCCTATGCAAAAAAAATTACGTAACAAGCTAGTTTGATTTCAAGTCAGGCCATAGAGATGCAAGAAAAAGTCAGGAAACACATATGCATTCGCGCCTACGTATTTCGAAAAATGCTCGACTTATTAGAAAACACGGATCAAATCTAGTCACTGATTCGGTTCGCGACATCACTTGTGAAGCGATACCATCGCAACTAAATGATAGTAACAGATACTGTTTCCCAATCATTGTTCACTTCGCTGAATCTTGAACACAGGAGATTAAAAGTAGTCATTTATACAAACAAAAAGAAAGTGGCTTATTGGCAGACTGATGATGTTCATTTAGCACCACTCGAAAATATAGACAAAGAGAAAACAGCTGAAAGGAAGCACTGAGAAAAAACAAGATGGGTGACGAAAGCGACTTTCGATAAGCATTTTAGAGAACCTCAAAAGACGATAAACAGCAGTCTTCGGAAAAACAAAGCATCATTGCTTGAGACAACAAAAGCAATTATATAAAGATTCAGGAAAGTTAAAAAGCAAATGGTCGCACGGGTGGAAGTACTGCATTTGAAAACGAAAACATCCTAAGATGTTTTCAATGAGTTTTCGGTGTTCTAATGTAACTCTATAGAAACTAGTTTTGTGGTAATTTCTTTATACTTATGAACACCAGAAATATACTTTCAGTAAAAGAACTTTATCTTGATTCACAGAACATTCGTGTTGCTGAAAGCTTTTCATGCTGAGTGAGTGGATACTCCTTGGTCCTAAAGGGATGACACAAGTTCGAACTGTTTATCGTTTGCCTTTCTGCTCGTCGGTTTTCTCTACACTGTCAGATTCAAAAAATGTCGACAGACCTGAAACGGTTTGGAGGGCTGTTTCTCCAGGGTGTAAAACCGCAACCGTGACTTTAGGGGCGGTATTTGCTTGTGTTGCTATAGCTAGCGTGGTGGTCAATATCTTGACCATGCTTGCAGCATTTTCCGGAGTGCGTGTCAAGCGGTACACCAAATCTGATCCACCTTCAGAAAAGCGTTTACTTCGCTACAAAAATTCAGTTTGGGTAAGTCTCATGCCTATTTAAAAACATTTTGGTGCTTTTCTTCAGTCCAGGATTTGTCGAAAAAATATTTGGAGAATCATTTTGTTAAACATTGTCCTATAGAACTACATGGTTAATTCGATCAGACACATTAACTTGATCGCGACAAAACTCTGAACATGCTTGTGTTTAAAAATAAAGTTATGTTTTAAATGGCTTGTGCCATGTATCTGTAAACATTCCGGTAAGATTCTGGGATCAGCCCAAATTTTTTTGTTCATTTTTTGTGCTTGGTTTAGAGCTGTTCAACAGTCATTCTTTGTTTCTTAAGATCTGCGTTCGTGTAGATTGTACCTCACACAGCCTAAATTGTAACCAGACCGCAGTAAGTTGGAGAACATATTTCCTGCATGGGTGTCGGAAGGGGGACAAGGAGGTCTTGGTCCCTGTATTTTGAAATTTGATATTTTCGTATTAGCTTTCTAGTATAAAAATATTTTTCTATTAGTTTCAAGTTGATAAAATGAAATTACATCACTTTTAGCTCCTTGCAAAAAATTCTTCCGACGCCCATGCTTTGCAGGTATTCATTTTTTGTGGAAACGAGGAAACCTTAAAACTTTTGGATGTGTTTTACAAGAGCAGCATTTCAACGTTCAAGTTTACTTGTCTTATATTATTATACTTCCAACTGCTTAGGTGTTCAACAACATACCCGAAAACCTTCGCGTGCATGTATTTCTTTTACAAAGAAGTTTTGTTGTTCCTGAGAAACGCTATATTCTGATACGTCAAAGACGTTCAGAACCAGTCTAACGCAGGGCTTCATATTTCACGTTTTTTCGATGATAAACTTTTTACAGCTAGCCGAATCCTATAAAATGTCTCTCTGTAGGGGAACGAAAATATTTGGGGGTGCCAAACATTTTTGCCTGATTTTCGGATATTTTCCCGAGGCGAAAACTAAATCAAACCGGCATCGCAGCACAATTCTATTCAAACTGACAACACAAGTTGGGTATTACTGCTGCATGCACTTTTCAAGAACAGTTAGCAATAACGGAAATTTATATTTTTTACATTAAAGTATGGTGAAAATATGTAATTAATCTCTCAGATTTGCAAGATAATTTTGAAAGTTCTTCAAAACTTTTGCCTGACTTTTGCCAACTTTTTCCCGATTTCCGTCAACTTTTTAGATGTGGCGGTGCGATCGCACCACTTGCACTCCCATACAATGGCGTAGCAACCCACTGGCTACTCTGGCGACAGCCAGGGGCGGCACCTTCCAGGGGGCGGCAAAATCTAGTCGCCTATTGTAAGCAGAGATAATTGAAAACAGCTAAGGAAATTATTCAGACTGATTAAAATTTAAGCTTTCTTTCATCAGCTAAGTCCCACGCCCCACGAAAATCTTCTTTGGCTAATGAGGGCGACACAGCCGATATTACTAGCGCCGTGGTTCCAGCCATCTTATGCTCGCCACCGGTTTGTCGCTACCTGTCTCTCAATATTATTGTGTAACAATGGCCGCTATTTCGGAAATCTACTCGAAACGCGTCTACTCCAGTGTTGCCAACAACCAACTGGTGTATATATATACGAAACTTTTCAAATTTTCGAAGTGCTTGGTAGATTGTAAGTTTTTCATTTGGTATATGAAAAATTTGGTATATATTTGGTACATTTTTGTCAGAGGGTTTAGTTGAGATTTTAAATCAATTTATTTGGTTTATTGCAAAGCGGAAACAGAAAAACCGACAGTGGTGTTGAAACCATATAAAAAAATTTAGTGATTTTGCTTGACATGGGACTAAGCATGCACTTCGGGTAAGCGGAAAAAGAGATGGAAAGAGAGCTGAGAAGTTATAAAAAAACAGAACTTAGCTCTAGGTATGCGCTTTTAGTCAGCCAATGCATCCAAATGTGGAAAATCTGCATACGCAGAGTGGCAGAAGATTTAGCAGAGTGACTGGTAGAGCATGCGTGGCTTGCAAAGCAACATTCTGCTGATGTCAGTATCCCTTCTGCTGTGCAAAAAGATAATTTCCAGTTATTATAGAGCATAATGATGTGCTGATTGGACCACAAAAGAAATGAAAATGTATTTGCAGGTGTTGGAAGGATGAATTTTCCAGTGATTAATAAATCTGTCACTGCTAAAGTTAAGAAAGTAGAAATTGAGCTTGCAGCATCTCTCATTGCTCAACAGCAACTGTTAATTGATGATCTACACGAAGCAATAAAAAGGCATTGAAAAAATAGCATTAAATTGTTAGTTTTCAATACAGATATAAATTTGGTATATGTTTAGACTAGATTTGGTATATTCGTTGTAAGAAGAGTTGGCAACATTGGTCTACTGTAGTAAGCTCCAGCATCGTTAGTTGGTCAAGGTTCAGCCACAACAGTTGCAGCTGGGCTTTTAAAGCAGTAAAGCAACTAATTGCCGCAGTTAATCAGAAAGCTCTGCAGTAGTTAAGCTATTGTTTTGTGTTTTATTGATAGGAAAGGGAAATTGCTTAATACTTTCGCTTACCCGGTGGAGTCACTTTAATAGGTGACTAAAAGGCTGTTTATCCAAGGGCGTTTAATGTACGCAGGTTTTGCTGAGAAAATGTAAGTGCTGTGTTGCAACGCTGCGCAGCCAGTAATGAAAAACATTGTGTACCAATTGTTTTTAGTCTTATGTCGTCCAAATGAGCTTAATTTCACCCAACTAATCGCAGTAACATTTGCTACAGCAAGTAGCAGGTCAACCATACCTTGTAAGTTTAGATATTTATAACATTTTGGAAAGTTATTCTCCAAGAATCACATGAAGCTCAAACTAAACTGCAGCAAAAAGGCCTGTCGTTGTCGCAATGTTCCCACAACCTGAAAGCGTTTGTCGATTTTTTAACTGAAAAACGAGATGATCTGGTCCATTGATGCCGCGTTAAAAATACAGTATGTAAAGAGCAAGATGTTCCTGTTGAAGAACAGAGAGTGCGTAGGAAAAAGAGAATGGTTGGAGAAAACGCGGAAGTCGCAGGTCTAACTGCTGTTGAAGAGGTGAAACGATGTATGTTTGAAGCTTTGGACAGACATAAGATTGAAGCGGAAAAAAGATTCAACGGAATTACTCAGTTGAATGATATGTTTGCATTTTTGAACTCACACGAGCATCTGCAAAACAAAACCACGAGACTTGTTTGAATGCTCTTAATAGCATATGAAGAAGAAATTGACTTTTCGGAGTTGATTGTGGAAATTGATAGATTTAAACGACTCGTACGAAGCAGCGGTATACTTTTGAACGCATTGCTACTGCGATTGACGTTTTACAATGGCTAACAAATTGTCGTCTACTTGACTCGACTCCGTATTTATATTTGTGCCTTCAACTTTATCTTACCATTGGTGTTTCCATTGCCATTTGCGAGAGGAGTTTCTCTAAACTCAAATTGATAAAATCCTATTTGCGCTCTATATGGGGAAGGTCGGTTATCGGCTTTGACAATTCTTTCCATCGAAAGTGAATTTATCGAAAAGCTTGATGTTGGAGATGAAGTCTCTGATTTTGCTTCGTCAAAGGCTCGACGACTTCAGCTTGAGTAAGAACGAAATATTATGATCGGAGTGTTAGCGTCAGGATTGATGAGGCGGTTATGCCTTGTGCTGATAAAATGCAGCATTAGCTGGCTGAAACTTCGGCCGGCAGAGCGTAGTGTGTTTCTCATGCGATATCTTTCATATTCTGACTGAATGCGCCTGCTGTGTGTGTGCAGATGTGACTGTCCGACCTTTGCATGGTAGAGTGCGTTTCTGGTAATGTTTTTGTTGAATATGGGAGCTGTCTTTAGGCTGCAGAATTTGTTTGGCTTAGGACTGGTGCAGCCTACCGCGTTTCTTGTCTATTGACATACGCGCGAAAATAATTTCTTTTTCGCAAAACCATTAGGACTACAGTTGTTGTGCTCAAGTATTCCNGTCAATTGTCTCAATGTAGATAATTATCATTGGTGANTTTCTTTCTAGTTGCATTTCCCCTTCGTTAATTTCTTCATTTTTGTTTGCATTCCGGTTTCCTGTCATTCGTTTTGAAAATTTTAGTTTGACTGTCCTGGGAGTCGAGTGATGGGGACTTCGGTCACACCAACTCCCGTCCACTACAAATCTTGTATTTGTTCGAAAATACTAATTGTTGAGTACATGTGACAAAATTCTTGTTTTTTACGTTCATCTATCTGAATTTGTTGTAAGCCTCATAATCTTATATTTTAGTTTGAAACAGTCCAACTTAAGGAGGTTTTCTGTGCTGTTTATAATAGTTGTTAGTTGTATAGCTGTTCGAATACTCTGCTGCTATGGTGATATCATCATGTAGTTATTACCAGCGGCAGCTGTGTATTGGGCCCCGGCATGGTGTTCGGAGAGGTTAAGCAATCGACAATTTACGCTAAATTTGGCGAATGTTCTTGCAAAAAGGTTTTCAAAAACAAAACAAAAGATCATACCATGGTTGACTGAGCACGATGACGTCATAAATATCACACCACTGTCCCCACCAGGGGGCGGAATTTTCTGCTAGGGCCAGGGGCGGCAGGCTGTGCTCCTACGCCACTGCTCCCATATCCTACTATGAGCTATCGGTATTCGAGGCATGCGTGAAATTTTTTTTGCCATTAAACCTTCAAATAGTTTTGATATAAGTTGTTAACAAACAAAATACCATATTTTTTCACAGATGCAAAGAGCTTTGCGGTTTTCGTTGGGATTGTCCGGAATCATTTCGAGTGTATTGGTCATTCCTACTGTAGCCGTTTCTGCCTACGGAGTATTTTCAATGCCTCTAGGCCTAAATGTTGCCAGCAACTCTCAAGAAAAACTATTCGTATTGATATCAGTCTCAGGCACATTCTGGCACTTGTCAGTGGCATCAACCATTTACAACCTACTGGGTGTGGTACTAGAGAGATGGATTACGATTTTGCGCATCAACCCTGCCGAGTATTTGGCTAAGATCTCTCATCTAGTGGGAGAGGGGCAGTCAAACGCAAGCAAAGGAAGAAGCAAAAAATGGTCTAAAACTGCCGCCAAACATCTTCGTCGTTTGCCAATCACGATGTTTCTAATAGCGGCGTGGTTTACAAGTGGTGCACTGGCGGTTTTAAGCGTTGTGCTACCAGGCGTACAGTTCCTGCTCTATGGAAATATTCACTGGAATGAAACGGTCATTTTTAACTCTTACCGTAGTTATATAAGTGTCTCTGGCCAGGGGAAGCGTTCGATAGCCATTATGTACATATTTTTGTTATATGTCCCCACTGTCTGTCTTGTGTTTGCTGTGGCACTGACCACTGTAATCTGGCGAAAAAGAAAATCGGCTGCAGCAAACCTGGATTCTTTTGAAGACGGACAAGCTCAAGCTTATTTTGCCAAACAGCACCACGGAAGAAGAAAATCCTCTGCGAAAACACCGACAGAAAACGAATCTTCAAAATTCGTCGAAAGCGCAACTTTGCAGAATATGGCTACTCACAGCGCACAAGTAAACAGCATAACCCATTCAAACGCTGAATATTCTCACAAACTTGAGCACAGCGCGCAAGTGTCTGCCAATTGTCAGAAGACGGATTTATTCAACGCGGCTACCGACTGCATACAACTGCACCAGGACAATAATACAAAATCGCCCATAACCACTTCTATTCCTTTACCACCGGATTTGTTGAGGCATCCAACTTTTAAACGTTTTAATACAAGTTCGGTGCCCATGAATGTGCCGGATCTTGCATCGACTCCACTGTCAGTACCAGTTGATAGTGCGCAATCGTTTTTCGGTGAGCTTTCTGAAACAAAAGCCAACCTGGTCACTTGTACGGTAAACACTATGTTGGTGTCTCCGTTGCTGTTGCTCTCAGCTTTAGATGTACTGTCAAACCTGGGAAACGATAGCACAAGTTCTACCGTCGTAGACTCGATGCGTTCTACATCACCAGACAACATGGGCATTATGCCAGTTATTCCTGGCAACAGCAGTTACAACTCTAAAACCGGCATACTATCACACTCTATCGCGACAACCTCAGCTACGTTTCGCCAAAACCACTACAACAGCTTGTCACAGACGACACTTGACATGTCCCTGGTTTTTCTTCTTCTGCATGTAGTCGGATCACTATGTCCATTTTTTATGCTGTACAAATTTTCAATGATTTTCCGCAGTGGAATGAAAGCAGCTTGCAAATGTCGACGAGAAAACACGAAGTCAAAAGTTTCAACGGATGAGCAGCGTCGACCACCTGCGGAAAGAAATTCTCGTAGGTCAAGGCGCCGCAGTGGCTTCGGCGGAGCAGCTGGTAGGCCAACTTCAAACAAAAAGTGCTTGGAGAAACCGCGTGATTCTTCAATTCGTTTGCCACCATCACAGGAAGAGAGATGGATTCCAAAGCCGCAGTTTAGGACCAGCTATCTAGACACTCGAGCTGATATAGAGGAGCGGTACGATGCAGACACCGAATAATTTGAAACTCTGACCCCACAAAGTTATTGGATTTTGCTGGAAAAGTAAACGTTGCAACAGTAACTGCGAGTAATGAACTGCGATACGAATAAGGGAGCATATAGGCTGAAAGTTTCAAATTTCTTTTATATGCTTTCGGACATATAATTACAAGATAAATTATCGCACATCCTCCATAATTTATTTAATGTACGACTTATCATTTTCAAATAACTTGAACATTCAATATTTTTGTCACTTTTCAACGGGTATGAGTTCTTGTAGTGAGCTTGCTATAGCGTTGATCTTTTGTGCGAACTCCACAACGTCGTTGCATCACGTGTTTCGAAGTTTTTCTTCTTTTAGAAACGTACGGTCCGCTTTCCACACCTGCCCCTCAGATTCCATGCAGACCATTGTGTAATTGGCCATTTTGTTTTGCTGAGTTTAACGCACTTATATGGTGACCCGTTTGCGCCATGTAAAAAGATGGTTTTTGAAAAATTTATTTTAACTGACAAATTGTTTGAAACTGAAAGAAATGTTATCTCAAAGAAATTTTGCGAAAATATTTTTTCAAAGAAAAATTTCATGACGATATTTTTTTCGTTGTTGCGCCCAACTCCGTCAGGGATGTGTTCCCAATGCACTTTGCAAATAAACCATGTTGTTAATTCATATACTGCATGTTCGTTTTTACCGTAGTTTTTACCTAATAAATCATTGCTAAATTTGTTTCTTCTCCGGTACGTTGCTTTGCATTCTCTCAACGAAGTCGAATGTCTTTTGTAATAATCTTTGTTGAAATAGATTTTAAAATATGACTGTTGCAATGGTAAGCGAAAATTACAAAATGCATGGCAGAAACCGAAGCTTTTCGTAGGTGGCTTTTCCCACTTTGCAGCAGGTATTGTCTAACAGTGTATAGGTGTCGTAGGTGTAACGTGAAATACTGGACCACAAGCATTAAGAAAGGTCATGATGCATGTTTGTAATAACGCTTGTAGCAGACCTTGTTGTACAGTTTTGTAGGATTCTTATCTTGCATCAGAAGGATGTTTGCTCATAGAAATAGTTAGGGTTTTAATGTGTCAACTGAAGAACCAGATAACTCTGTGACATGAGCGAAAGACGGAATGCTTCCCGTTTTCTAGTACTTGATGGGTGGGTTAGAACATATGATGCCTAAAATTATGACTTTTTGCAACCAAACCTTGTCAAATGTAAATGCGGGTCTGGCGGAGTCCTACAAGCTCACAGAGTGGTCCGGGGCTAAGCGCCAGCATGGCAGCATTCACTGCATTTTAAGAACTGACAATGGGCTCTGGTGAGAGCTCAAGAAAATGCTTGTTGTAAACAAAATTTCAAGCAAATCTAATGTTGATAGACTACGTGTTCGCCCAAATCAAGTTATCTATTTCGTGAGGGCATCTGACGCCTTGATTAGAAAATAGTTGTATGCTTTTGTTCATCGATGTGCGTCACATCCAAAATTTTTATCCGCTCACTTCAGTTGTCTGGTGCTTGTAAGAAATCTCAATTTTTCTCCCATATTGTATAACGCTTCTGTATGACAACGACCGGCCTGGTGTGTTGCTTTAGTGTTTGTTCATCAGCCTACGTGTACGAAATAACAAATAATGTGTATAGGCTGAGCATTTTTGTACCCTTGTGTTCTTCTAACTTGTGTTTTATGCGTCTGAGCCGATATAACAATGATAATGAAAATCTGTGTGAATCATCGCTATCAAAGTATTAAATTTTCTATACATTTGATTCACTTCTGAGAAGTAATGGTTAGCTTCTAAGAAAATATTGTTGTTGAAATTTTCCACTGGAATCTCTTGCTGTTTTTGCCTTCGTGAATTTTCCTTGGTCGTTTTCTCGCTTTCTTGATTCGTTTTGTTTATTTCTTTTCCTGCGTGCTTCTTTCGTGTGGATGAATGTGGTTATTGTGGAGTATAGCTCGTGTTATTGCCTACTTTTCATGCTTCTCTTAATTGTAATGCTAAGGTTTTTTTTAAGATTGGACTTACAAGTATTGCATGTGGCCCATAGCTGAAACAAACGCTGTTTAAATATTAAGTTGCTAATTCCTAATTTTTTGTGCTAAATGACATTTAATGGCATATATGAAAATTAAACTCTTCTCCAAATTTTGCGATTGGGGGCATCAGCTAGACAACCGAAGGGTTTCTTTCAGTCTCCCAACTGCAAGCTTGGGAATACTCAGCTATGCTCTGAGGGCATTTGTTTTTTTGAATCGCCCTGTTTGCGGTAAACAATGCAACATCTTACTTTAACAAATCACTTGGCATTTGAAAAAGGGCGGGCACGAGGGGGATATTTTGCTGCTACTACAGGGATTTCACAACATATAAAACCATGGTGAACACCAGAGCTACTTACGTGCACAAGTGGTTTCAACCAAGGCTGTGGAGCTGGAGCCAAAGTAATTTTGTATAGCTGGAGTCGGAGCCGGAGCCGGAGCCAAAAGCTTTTAGATGGTGAAGCCGGAGCTGGAGTCGGAACCTGAAATTTAAGTTTCGTTTCCACAGCCCTAGTTTTTAGGGCAAGCTGGTTGTACAAATAATGCAATGTTTTTCAATTTTAATCGACCAAATCATTTTGGAACCGGAGCTGGAGCCAAAAACTTTAGACGCCTGGAGTTGGAGCCAGAGCTGGAGCCTGAAATTTGAGTTCTGGCTCTACAGCCCTGGTTTCAACATGAAGCCAAATGCGCACTTTTGAACAAACGTAGGCGCATTTTAAGCTTATTTTCATACGAAAGAAGTCCACTCACTTGGTACTTATTTGTTTCAGTATATTGGCTTCTTCTTTCGTATAAGGGAGATGTTGGACCAGCAAGCCATTTTTGCGTTTCCAAACGTGAAACCTTGCGTTTGGATGCTTCGTATTATTGTGCTTAGATGATTGCTTCGCGTATACTGCGTTAGATACTTCGTTCATACTGCGCTTAGATCAGCGGTTCCCAACCTTTTTTAGGCTGTGGCCTACTTGTCACTTTCAACAGAATGTCGTGGCCCCAGAGCCGGATTAAAGGGTAGGGGCCCCGGGGCAATTTTTTTCTGGAGGGCCCCTATGACGTAATTCATGACGTCATCGTTTGTAAAAGTTACGTTTTCGCTTATTCGCAAGGTTCCCGTTTGTTTTTTCCGGTAGTCGAGAATGTGCTTACTCGTCAAATGCACATACAGTTAGCTGCGAGAAGAGAATTTATGATATGAATACTAGAGTGTATTTTTACTAAGAAAAAATATTTCACAGGCTAGAGAGTGACTCTGCAAGAAACAACATTCACCCGAACAATAAGTCAGAAACCAGAGATTACAAACAAAAACACCGGAAAAAGAACATGTCAATATGGTCAGCCAGGCTGAGTGTGAAAGTTGTTGCCAAGATAATGTCTTGATTTTCACCTTCATTTTCAGGTGCTCTGGTTAACGCCCAGTCCCGTCGATACGGGGGGTTGGGGGGGGTTGGTGGAATTAGCCCCCCCAAACAAAGCTCGAAACCCCCCAAAATAAACACTATAAATT
>JGI24021J15306_10007434_pt1 | contig 13345 bp, 10 predicted proteins | sample Ectturendosymbi1_FD_15306 | JGI IMG/M metagenome (IMG submission 15306) | reverse complement strand
TCATAAAAATTTGTTTTGCCATGCAGTGATGGCGGGTAATTAGAATGTGAAAAAAGTGGAGAGGCAGTCAGAAACTGCCTATTTTACATGGGATATCACGTGAACATTATGCAATGCATGCAACCTAACTTTTTATTGACCGGTCAGGTGTACCCCATGCTCATGTCGAGTGTGCCCATACCTGGAGTCTAGAGTCTAGCTCACATCAAAACGGAGGCACGAAATCAAAGGATAGTCGAGCATGATAAAAGATTAGCACTGTCAAACACGTAACCACGAATTTCGAATGTGGTAAAAATGTTGTGGTAGTTTGTTGCATATTTCTAGAACCGCGTTTTGTGGTTGATCATAATGGTTATAATGTCATATGTATCGAAAAAAGGGTAGGAAGGGATCACAGGGTGTGCAAAAATACCAAAGGAGCCATGAACCGAAAAAGGTTGAGAAACATTGCATTAGAATAGAAGGTACGGCCCTCCACTAAGCACAGACTTCTCAAAGTGGCCCCCGAGCCAAATTAATTGCCCACCCCTGCCCTGGTGGCAACAGACTGTTACCACTTCGCTCGATGGTTCCAAGTGGAAACAAAGTCAATTTCAGTAATTAATTGCGCAATACGGTCACGTGACAACCATGTCGTTTCAGACCCGCTAGTGGCGGTAAAATGGCGCAGATTAAACTTTATTTTAGGTCTCAAACTAACTGTTGTTTCCAACAAACGCGTCCTGCATATTCCAAAATATTGGTGGAAGGATTTGCTATGTACGTGCGCCAAAAAACAAATGTGGTCATTTGCATTGCATGATTTACAGAAAAACTCTCGTCTTCAAAACTTTGCCAACAAATTTGCCTGCACATATGAGTCAGGTTATTCAAGTGGTGAACTTCGTTTTTTTGCGTACGTGCCTCAGACACAAGGTCCACATCACATTGGATAAAAGAATACAAGGTTACAGAAATGCTTATACATACCTCTTTACAAGGTAGGAGTTCGTTGGTACGTGCAGTCGATACTGAAGATGAACGAACACTTTTACAATGCACCAGTAATAACAACTGCATTCGGGCATTGTCATAAAAAGCGTTACACAATTGGACAAAAATATATATTTGTACAACGCATCAAACAAATAAAGTGAGCGGATAAAAAAAAGTTGGATGAAGATGCGAATCGTTTAACAAAGGTGTATAAATTGTTTTTAAAACCAAATCATCAAATGTCCTGACAAAGTGGGTAAGTTGATGTGGGAGAACACTACATTCATAGAATGTAATGCAAAATCCGACGGGCATTGTTGCAGGCCACACGGGGGCGCTTACAATAGCCTGTGTGTAGTTGCACCACAATTAGCAGGCATGCAATAAGCAGGAATTGTTTTTAACTGCAATAGAGCACTGAGCAAAGACGCCTCTGAGCTTGTTTGCTGCGCACGAGAGTGATTTCACTTGTCTCTGCGTGTCATTGTAATCCTTCATGAAGTAACACACCGTGATATTCGACTTGGTCGACAAATTCAACACCTACGTCATTCAGGGAAACAACTGGGGCGGAAGGCGGTTTAAACTTTTTAGGCGGAAAACATACACAGGTTGCCTTGTTTTCCATCTCTTCAATGTCGACATTTTTCTGAACTTTTGAAGCGGTCGATTCGGAATACGAATAATGTTGAGTTATTGGCTTTCGAAAGGAGAAGTGTTCAAAGGGTATTGTAACCTGAATTTATTTCTTTCGTAGAAATAAAAAAAAATTTTGGATTTTCTATATTCATGACAAACTTTGGTGGTTAAAAGTTCATCTTCTTTCAGATTTGTTTTACACACTGAATAGTTTAAATTCAAGTTTACAAAGGCAAACCGAAAATACTATTACAGCAACTTCAACATTAACTTCATTTGACAAAAAATTGATATTGTCGAAAAGTAAACTTTTATGCGTTTCCTACTGTTAGTGAATCTCCGTTGAAAATGAGGATTTTCCAGAAATATTTAGACACGCTGACTGCTCTGCAGTGATCACTTCCAAATTACTTCGCAGAATTCGGCGTAAATGACTTTAAATGGGCAATTAATCCATTCAGAAAAAAGAAATTGCCAATATATCTGCAGAACGGCAGACGAACAGCTCATTGATTAATGAAACAACATTTTCTACCAACCAGCATTTGCCCAAAAGAGCATAGATGAGTTTTGCCTGCCCACCACCGAACCTTATCCAATGATCAGCTCGAAAGCTGTGAAAATTATCTAACCATTCGCACATTCATGGCTTTGCGAGTATGGATTTTCAGCGCTGACTGAAATTAGAGGTAAGAAAAGAGACTTCTTGGTATTGGCGATGAAATGCGCGTTTGCTTGACGTCATTGGTGCCTCGCATCAGTTTGATTTGCGCTTGAAATCAGGAGCCGCATTAGAAAAATTACATTCATTTAGGGGTATTATTGTAGTAATTACGTGAAATTGTGCCCCGTAAATTTTAGAATTTTTTAATGTCCCAGAGCGGTAAAAGCGTTAAAAACAACTCTGAGCCAACGTTCTCATCAAAATGCAATTCAAACCGCGACCAATATTTTCAACCGTTCGCCCGCCATATTTTGCTGACGCCGCGACCCAAGTCAGACGAACAAACAACAAAATCACGTTACACTATTTTTGTCATTTAGTGACGAGTCATGCTGTGCAGTCGACTTACAACAAGTCAACTTTGCACGCAAACTGTTGCTCACTCATGCCAAAGTTTGCAATATCGCCCGCATCAGCGCGAGAACCGAGCTTTGATCAACGGAAGTTTATTTCCGATATTTCAAACGTAAATTGTCTGCAGTGGAAGGCATTGTCTGCGTAGTTGGCATTTTTCGGAGTTGTACGGAAATGAATTGTGTTGTTGCCCACCTTTGGTCCACGAGGTGAAACGGCCAGTCAAAGCCTGAATTGCTACTTCGGTTCCTACCGCCCGGGTTAAAATCGTTCACCTCAAATCCAAGACTTCAACTCATGTGACCTGGGTCTGCAAAAATTTTATATGGTTTGTCTTCCCTTGTTGATTTGCCATCTTGACAAGCGTCAATCGCATTTTAAAATGCAACTTGTAAAGACGCATAACAAGAATAAACCCATGTTTTGTTTACTGGAGTTTGACCACTTGACCTAAAACCATCCCAACTTCTATTTTCGATGCGGCATACCCTTGCCAAAAGACTTGCATACATTTTTGCTCTTCACCTTATTTTTGAGGTGGTTTGCAAATTTTTTTGTATGGCAGCGGTCAGGCGGATTTACGGACTTGTTCAAATTCCAGTTGAATCAAAGTTGGCAGTCGCATGACCGTCATCTAGTTTTGCAAATGAGCTTACACAACATCCTATTTTGATATATCGAAAGCATGACCACTCTACCAGAGGGGTCACGGCCTCCCCCAAAACCTACGAAAGTTGCTTCATTCAACACGAATTTTTACAATTCGGAAAACAGCATTCGCGACATAAGGCCATTTTTCGTCCATTGTTTTGCCACAGCAGTGTTGTCAAGTATACTTCATCCCTCTTACAGTAGCGAAGCCGTAATGTGACTTGGCTACCAAATATTAGTGAACTCGTCCCCCTTCCTTAACCTTACTGCCTGGATCCGCCCTTGCGCTCTTCTGTGAATCATGGAGCTTACACCAGGCCCGTAGCCAGGTTTCAAGATTTGGTGGGACACAATGCATTTTAGGGGGGCACGATTTTTGCTTTTACTATATGTTTAAAACAAATTTTTCTGGGCGCAACAAAATTTGGTGGGGCACCAAAGAAATTTAGGGGGGCACCGCCCCAGAATGCCCCCCGTGGTTACGGTCCTGGCTTGCACGCCTAGGCTCGCTTCACGACAATCTGCTATAAACCTACTAATACTTTTGGTTTACCTAAAGGCTAATTTTCAACGTACGTGAGACCAGGATATCTTGAGGTACACGCCAAGATCTTGATGAACTGGATCAACATCAGACAAGCATTTGTTGTATTCAGGAGTAAAAGACAAAGATTATTTGCATGAGAATTAGTTAACGAACAAACTCCTACGAAGCGTCTATGTCAGGGGTTCCAACCTGGGGTACATTTGCCTATCCGGAGGGTACATTTAAGGTTAGCAATAGAAGATAGAAATATATTTACATATTGTTTATTTCCAAATGTTTATACATATGTCACTTAATATTATTATCAAAAGTCATTATATGCCTATTGTTAAATATATCTATGGATAATTCTACAGTAATAAATTATTTCGTCATAAGGAATTTTAGGGATGCATGTCCATGCCGATATTCTGAAGGGGTACATGCCCATCTTTGAAAATACTGAAGGGGTACATGGTAAGAGAAAGGTTGGGAACCCATGGTTGATGTGATCCAATCAGCTTCATGCAACCCACGCACATTTCTTCATTCTACCTCAGACTTACAACCTCCATGCCTGATGTCTGGAACTCTGGCAAGAAACTGGAGGGGCAACACCGTGGTTTCCTAAGCCGCGACACAACCTGACGCTGAAGCGAACACACATTCACGTGCTTCGCCTGCACTCCACACAGGCCCGTTGCCAAGTTTTGAGGTTTGGGGGTAAAATACATTTTTAGGGGTCAAGATCTTTGTTTTATGTTTGACACAATTTTGGGAGCACAAAATTTAGCGGGGCATTGCCCCCCGAGGCTACGGGCCTGACTGCAACGTATACTCACTCGTATTTCCGTGAGTTTGTTAATTTGTGCTATTGACGGGTTTCGCTTGTTACAGCATTTGTTATCACGCACCACTCGCTCGATTGACGAAGATCTTCCAGCGACGCGTCAGACGTCGACACATAACGAAGCGGTGATTGTCAACCAACCTCGAATGAACTTTCGACCCACACCACTGTAGGTAGAGATGCAAAACAAGGAAAATCAGTTGACATTGTTTTCCCCATACGGCAAGAATAAATGGGATTTTTGACGAGGTCAGGAAATCAGTTGAAAACCAGCTGAAAATGAAGCAGTCTGTTGTGTGATCAGTAGGCATCACAGCCACATCCATCCATTCCGTACAGAACAGACGTAGGATTCAATACCAATTGAACCGTGCACTAGAAACCCGTTTCGCAATGTCCGGCTCAAGCGAAACGAAAGCAGTCAGCGCAACTGAAGCACGCGCGTTATGACTTCGGCGCTGTGTCAAAGAAACAGTCCTCTGGGCGTCGGAAGGATCTTTTCCAGGGGGGTCAACAATGGATTTTTCCACGGGTAACCAGATATTTTTCCACGGGGGGCCAAAAACGGTGAAATTTCATTTTACCCACTCGAAACCATGAAAACAACCTCTTTTGCTAAAAGTTTAAAACAGGAAAATGTCTCATTTCAAATTCCAGAGGGAAGCCAAGTCCCCCTTCCGACGTCCACGGTTTTGTCGCGAAAATAACCTTCCTTCCCAGAACGCAGTGGCCTGTTGAGACAAGCAGGCAAATTGCCACCGGACGAGTTTAATGTTATTAACTGGGCACCAGCGAACGGCGTCACTGTCGCAGCCTGGCACGACTCAAAAGTCGTCGCACGTTACTTGGTGTTCACGAATTCCTCGCACGTTACACGTTATTCGTCGCACATTACTTGGTGTTCACGAAGAGACGTAGGGCTGAGTGCAGTCGAATTAACAGAGATGGTCAATAAAAGTAAAGCACTGATTAACAAATCACCAGCTCATCTCATTAAAACCAAACTAAAATGTGCACGTCGCATATGCAAAACGCGAATTCACAAAGTTCCCGATAAGGTAGCCGATACGCGGGGTGCTATCGAACGGTAGTTTCCAAGGCGTCTTAAAGTGTTGACGGCACATCGACAACCTTTAATACTTGGCAAGGCTGTGAGATTTTCTATGCGCGTTGCATGAAATTTTCATTTCTTCCAATCCTCCGCCCTAATTCACATTCGACGCACACATCACTCAAACGACGCGACAAGAACACAATAAATACTGACAAGCGACAAATTGCTGCAGCGCTTATGACACCGACAGCCCGGATTGGCCGCTCGGACTCGCTTCGGTGGGAGTGGCGGGGGCTTGGCAGTCACTTGAAACGTCGCTGCGATCAGCAGCAGGCGATCTGATAAAAGCCTGCAAAGTATAATTGAACCACGTCGTTAACATAGCACGACAGCTGAGCTGATTTCAAACAACGCATTTTCAACGTATCAGTTGACACGTGACGTCGAGTTTCCAGCAGGACCGCGTTAGCACTGGGCAGTGCGGGAACGCGTGCGGAGCGTGGTCGTTATCGGTTTTGCTGTAATTAATTGGTTTTTCCAACGGCGCACGTCCGACACCGGTTAATTGAAACCGAAAAACTTGCGACGTCGCGGTTTCGAGCGATCACGATGACGTCAAATCGTGCAGCGAGGTGGACATCTGCTGTCAATAAACTTTCAGTGGCAAAATAAGTACCGCAACATGAATGGCGCCACCACATCCTTGCGTGCTGCTAAGCGTCTACAGCTGCCTCCGCTTTACACCACGTGTTGCCTTTTTCGAAATCTTGTCGTGACCTGTAATTCGAATCTGAAGCGTCTGAAATAACGCGTGAGCTTCTCGCCAATAACGCAACGAACGGTGGCGAGCCAAATGCCTGACCTCAAGCTTATGAATAATTTCTAACTGTCAGTGCGATAAGCGTCGTTTTGCACTACCGCTACACGCAGCTGCACCTTCCGCCGATCCGGAACGCGGCCCGGAGCCAGCTTTCACTCGTCCACCAAACTTGCGTGCAACTGAATACCACGACCTCGGGCCGGACGTGTGTTTGCAGCTGGAAACGCTGCTCGGTACTGGTCACGTGACTTACAGCCGCCTCGATGAAGGAATTTCCACGATTTACTCCCGGCCTGAGGCCGCACTCGGTTCATGAAACAACATTTCCGAAAACGGATTAATATTTCTATTGTCAGCAAATTTTCGGAACGTTAAATGCATGAGCAAGGCAGAGTTCGAGGATTTCACGTCTGGCGTAAACAGCGTGCGCTGCAAACTTCAAATCATATTTTCTGCCTAAATGCTGACTGCGTGAACTTGTTTTTTCACGGATTTCCTGTTCTGGCAATATCCGTTACCATCCTGCTTGACATGAAAATTTGTTTGAAGCCAAAACTGCCTTTCTTGAATTTTATCATTAACCCCAAATTCTATATAATTTATTTTTGTAAATATGGAACTTTCCAAAAGAACGCACAGTAGAGTATTAACCCAGTTTATTGCTTAAAACATTTTCTAAGGCAAGTACGAAGAGCCATCGAAATGCTAAATGAAATGCAAAGAGTGCAAAACTCATGCTGCTCAGGAACATTGCAAGCTTAAGCAGCCACACCCGCTAACCTTACATAAATTGGTTGCAACAAATGTACAATTATAGCCAGAAGACACGGGGCATGAACTTTCAAGATGCACCAACATTTCAGCGAAACGTAAGGACTGTATAAAAAGCAGCATCTCGGTACATTCGAAAACGCCCTAATGGTGCGTCCAGGGTTCGTTGAAAACTTACTTTTATCGAACGCGGGTCCTCCGGTTCCTTTTTGGCCAAACACATTGAGACGAGAGCGAAGACTTCGATTGTTTGTTCCAACCCCGGACCGGCGGTGTCGTAATTCACATTCGCTGACCTATTCGAAAAACTGAGCTTAACGTATTTCAAAAGGCGCCATCCATTAGATGACAGTCGAGGTGACCTTTTATTACTCGCACCATTATCGCAATTTAACCATCGGCTTGTAAAATCCTCCGCAATGTAACGGGTGAAGCGCATTGATGTGCCCGCAAGCGCCACCCACCGGCTGTGAGTGTGGGAAATTTTAACCGGCCACTTATTCTGAAGTATAACCCTGAATAACGGAAGTGCTGCGCGACCTGTTTTCATGGCAGTGGCGTAGCTAGACCAATTTTTTTTTGGGTCAAATGTTTGATTTTATGCGAGTAACAGTATTTTGTTTGGGAAACCGCCTCTCAAAGCACAAAATAACTAGATATGTTAAAAATTTGGGGGTCATGGCCCCTTGACTACGCCTATGTTTCATGGGTCTCTGGTCATGGCGATCTGACTGCAGTGAAGCGAGGCAAGTCGAGAAACCGCGTTGTCCTAACTGAACATTTCTCATCCTCCTCGTCCTCGTCCTGATCAAACAAACAGCATTACCCCAGCTCTGGTCAAAGGGAAGGCGCATTACTACGTTCTGGAGTTGTTTTCACGTACATCGTTACTTCTACGTTTCTACACAATCGAGCTTTTTGCATGTTTGACACAACAGTGACGATGGTTGTTGTTTCGAAACAATCGGTCACGTGACGCGCTCAGACGTCATCAGCACGCAAAGCAGACCACAATCGCTCGGCGACCGGTCGAGCGCGTATCGTTCAAAGCGAGGAGTCAATGCTCGGCGGAGCAACANAGACATGAACCGCTAACATTTCGGGGAAGGCAGAACGACTGGCTTTGAAATAACTTTTTTTGACTTTGAAAGAAGCTTTTTGNAAAAGTAAAAAAACGCAACTCATAACCGAATCGCGAAAAGAAGAAAATTTACTTACCCGAGAGGTTTCGCAGTTCGACCAGGCAAAGGCCATTTTAACATTAAAACCTACAAGCAGAAAGAAGTATAGTTAAAAATGAGCAACACCTTCATTGCCAAGTTGAAAAAGAAGCGAATGATAAAGCGCGCAACAGCAACCTAAAGAAACGATCGGTGTTAGGATCAAGAAGTTTTTATTTTAAGTATAAGTCATGAAATGCTTTTTTTCTTGTCGCCATGTGATCAAGCAAAACATTTCAACGACTAGAGCACTAACACTACTTCTAGGTATCCACCAAATGCAGCCCGTTGTTCGCATTTTATTCGCACAAGTAAAAACACACGGCTTTCCCTTCACGTTACGTTACGCTTGATCGGTTGGATTGTGTGGAGCGACAGCTCTTTTTCCAAGTCACGTTACGAGAAAAACAAACGTACGCAACTTCCGCGTGCACTGATTGCTGCCCACCTTTCGTTTTTTGAAAAGAGGAGACATTAGTTTTACAGTAAATCAACGCACTGCTCCGAGAGCAGTAACGCGATATCAGACCAGGTACCAGCTTAGGCTTTCTGTGTTTGCAGCGAACGCCCAGAACGCGAGAAGCGGGGCACCTCGGGCACAAATGACAGACCCAGGAAGAGGCTATTTTCAACCGCGCATAAAGAAGTTCGGCAAAGTAGACATGAGATAAGATGCTCACAGGATCTGATGTTCATAACGTGACAGCTGCAGTCGAGCAAATGAGAAAAACAGCGTTCTATAAATTGAAAACTTGATTCGGAGCCGACTTACGTTTACTTTCAACTCGCGACCGGTCGTTTTCCTTTCAATGAGCTTGTAAGCCAAGATAGGTAGTTCCTTGAGAGAAAAAAAGATGAACTTAAAAGAAGACACTCGCAGAAAGTAGTGGCCTTGAGGAATAGCACTTTGCAGTCGATTTCAAATTGCCTGTTGTGGAAATTACAAAATGCATGCCGGAATCGAAACTTTTTCATTACGTACCCTGTAACAGTACATTAGTCTAAGTGCAACATTTATAGGTGTATCATGGTATACTAGACCACAAAAGCATTAGAGGCCATCGTGCATGCTTGTAATAACGCCTTTGTACAATTCCGTAGGGTTCTAACTTGCATTAGAATGGTGTTTTTTTCCTAGAATTTGATATGGGGATAACTCTGACATGAGTAAAAAGGCAAGCTTCCCATTTGCCAGTACTTGATAGGTTAGACACCTATGAAAAGACCTTGAACTTCGTTGAGAGAATGCAAAGCAACATACGGTAGAAGAAACAAGGTTAACGATGATTCGTCAGCTTGAAATAATAAACTGCCGGGCTACATATCAATTCACAAACGGTGATTCATTCACAAACTTCAATTGAAAACACTTCGTTGGCGATATTGAGCGCGGTAAAATTAAAATGTCGTCATGAACTCTTTGTTCTTGAAATAACCTCGCGCAATCATTTTGCAAAATTATTTATCTGATTTTTTTATTGTTTTTACGAAACTAAAGAATATTTGTTAAAAGAAAAAGTTACAGTGGATTTTTTAAATACAACAAAATTTTACGCGGCACAACTGGGCAACCATAGAAATGTGAAGATGATATACAGTAAGTGTCAACTTGACTGCAAGGGAAAATAGGTAAACAACAGAAACAAAATACACATGCAAAAGACATGAACAACAATGACAAGGCGTACACACCGCTGCAAAATTACATGAAGAAACAATTAAAAGTCAGGGATTAGCATCGATGCAACGGAGCAAATCTACTGTACAGTAAAAATAGGATACAAATAATTAAGAACTAAATGTCACTATTTTGAACAAACAAACGCCCTCATGTTCCAACGAGTCTATACTTCAATACACGCGGTCCTTCCGCAAGTCTAACGCTACCATCGAAGTAAAAAACGATGATTTGAATTTACCACAGAAATAGGAGAACCAGTCTGATCGGGAAGCAACTCACCGATAGAAACACTCGCTTGACCACGCCGTACTCGATGGACAAAACGTCGAAGCCGTTGTCGCGAACATACATCACCATGCCACGGCAATCGAACGGCCCCGAAGTCTGGAATGTAAAAGAATGTTTATTATTACCAAAACCCGGTTACATGATACAAGAAAGCACCGTATTTCGCGAGTTGGGTCACAAATCAGCTTCAATCCCGACGCCATCCACGTGGTGAGTAACTGTCGTTAAGACGTACCTGCAACGTTTGCAGTTACGCAGTAGATTGGGATAATAACAAGCGCGTTAGGGCACCTGTAGACGAAACCACACGTTGGAGTCTTTTCTGATTTTATTTCTTTAATTGACTCGTTCTTTATTCGGGCAATGTAGAAAAAATCACAAAAACGGGGATGATTTAACTCGGTCGTAAACTCGAAACGTTGTGCAACTCTACGATCTACGGCGCAGAAAATTTGTTTGAAGCCAAATAATAATCTGTTACGGACGAGACAAACGCAAAAGCTGGGCGAGAGACTCTCCCGCAGACGGCGGCTTGAGGGTTATGGCAATAGTCAGAATTGAAACATCTTGTTGCTGCGTTGCGTCAACCAAGGGGCACAAATACAGTTCGACACAGTTACAAAAGCCTGAGATGAAGCAGTTTTGGTGATAAGGACATATTGGCAAGACTTTTACTGCAACAGCGTTTTGGGGCGCCGATAGCTCAGGGTGGAGTGTCCGCCTCAGAAGCGAAAGGTTGATCGATGATGGACGCGCAGCCACTGAGTGAATCGTTCCTTGGGCAAGATCGTTGGTCTTCACCTTCCCGACATGGCCAGTGTTTCAGCAGCCTGTGTACTTTTGATGCACACGCAGCTCTTCGGCAAAGCAAACATTCTTGGACATCAATCGCCACGCGGGCACTGACCCATGAAATTAATCACCACGCGTGCACACTGACCCGTGAAGTCAATCACCACGCGTGCACTGACCCGTGAAATTAATCACCACGCGTGCACTGACCCGTGAAATTAGAAATGGCATGGTACCGCTGATGGTCCGTTTTTTCAGGTGGACCGCTAAGATTGAACCAGCGGACCGCTAACGCTTAAAAACTTTCAAAAAAATATTTTTGAGTTAGAACCACTCGGCGGCGTAAAAAGTGAGTGAAACCACCAACTTTTGTGTAGGCATTAATAGGTGCAAATTGAAAATTAATGAGTGCTTTTTTTATACGTAACAAATCACTATCACTTTAGCAGTTAAACTGTTTTTGTTTGATATTTGTAAGTAGAACGTGCAATTGTTTAGCGGGCCATGGGCGGGCCGGATTGAAAAAGAAAAAAGTGCCCTCGGCCCGCTAATGGGCGGACCGTTAATGGGCTAGATTTTGCGGGCTATGGGCGGTCCGGGCTCAAAAAATCTTGGACCGTACCACCCTACTGCAAATCAATCACCACGCGTGCACTGACCAGTGACTCGCAAAGTCGACATTCAACTCACATTGACGAGAACGTTGAAGAAGAGATCGACGCTCGCCTCTTGTGCCATCCTTGAGTTCATTTTCTTTTGGTTGCACAACGTGGCCTGGTTTTGAAGCTCCTCAACCCCGGCTTGCATGTTCTCCATGTCGGTCTTGTCGCCTGGATGTGAACAGTTGGATACTTTTTGGTTGGGGCTGGCGAAGTATACGCCGTAACAAATACGTTGACAACACAGAGGTAACATGTCGCAGGTAATACATGTAGGACTGTGCATCAAAAAATATTTGGAATCACACCAAAGGTAGCACCAGTTATCCTGAAGTAGCGCCAGTAAGAGATTAATAACATGGTGTGGCGAGAGCATTCGGGTCCTGGTCATTTTTGACGCAACCATATTTCAGACCGATTGCAGAAAATTCGTTGAATTCCAATTGTGCCTGTTTTTACAAAACCCGGAAAATTCATCTCACCACATTGGCACACCTGACTCCACACGTGTTTTGACCATGCTTGCGATCTGCGCTACTGAGACTGTCCAGTGCGTGCCTGGAAAATGGACGCGCGGAACGTGATAAACGGTTTTCCTTAATCTTAGAAGCATTCAGCATTGCTTTCCAGAAAAGCTCATCACTGAAGCCGCATAATCGAATCAGCTTATAACGATTTTTCTGAGCAGCGGAAAGTTCCGTCGCGTAACAGGTGCTTGATAGTCCACGAAAACCTCACGCAGAGTAAAATTAGCGTTCGGTTCACTGATGCGGCAAAGCAATGCCAACATCGCTAACCAGCAGTGATGTCAGGCTGAGCAAGCCGCTATCCCTTCGGGAAGCTGAAGCAGGAAGTTAGTATTGCTCGAGCTTGCTAATTAGCATTGTACTGCAGTGAGTTCACAAAAAACGGGCAAAACAATGCTTTCCAAGACGGAAAGGTGAGATTCACACTGAGAACTACTGTGCCATATATCGAACTTCTGTCCCAGGGCTGGCCAGAAACCGGACTTACTTTAAGCTTGTAGTCATCTAAAACTTTCTACGCATGCGCCAAGCACAACAGACGTCACTAATGACTGACGTATTAATGACATGGTGGGGTCCGAAACATTACAACCGAGTCAAGCCGGACAGTGTACTTTCCGTCAACGGAGGCTTGCAAGGCCAAAAAATTCATCGCAGGAAACCGGATGCAAAGACTGCGTCGCAGTCGCAGTTCTTACCAAGACTGGCGGCAAGTTGCCGATGAACGACGACGTCAGCGTATCTTCGTATCGGGGAGGTAAAGTGCGTGTAGAGCGGGACGTTCAAGGCGTAGTGCCGGTACACAGTTGGG
>JGI24021J15306_10007432_pt1 | contig 13346 bp, 6 predicted proteins | sample Ectturendosymbi1_FD_15306 | JGI IMG/M metagenome (IMG submission 15306) | reverse complement strand
TTATCGAAACGTTTGCAAGATGTCAGTTGTATCGTTTGCTTTGGCCGTAGTATTTATTATAAGGCTATTTAGCACTTCCGCTTTTCGTGTACCAAAGAAAAAAAGTTTATTCTGACGCAACGGACTGCTCGCGAATGTATCACCATTTTGCGTTGCTTTATTTCATTTCGTCAGTCATTTAGATCTAGTCTAGATATTCAACGTTCTTGGGTCAAAAGTTCAGTCATTATAGCCGAGGTGTGTATTCTAGCCTACATTGCACATTGAAGCAATGAGATGTATACAAAATAGGACAAGAGCAGAAAGCTTCAGTTACTATATTATTAAAAAACCGCTGGTGTTTTTCATCCAGGTGCGTTGTTTTGGTGCTGATCTAGATGCGCCTGTTAATAAAACCGCCGCTCATTTAAGTCCGAGATCAGCTGCGGCCAAGGTGGGTTTATTAACCGACATCTATTGTATTGCACATCCAGCGTAAAGGCCAATCTACACTCAGGACGAGCCAGGAGTCGCCAGGCGCAAATCTTTGTTTGCTTTATTGCATGCAGGAGTTACGGCACAGAATTACCCGACGCAACGACATAAAGGATCGAACTAAACTCCAAAAAGACGTTTTGTCTTAAAAATCCAAAACCCACTAAAATCCAAATTCATTACTGGTACGGTCGCAAAGCACACCATTTAATCAAATTAGGGAGATGCCAAACAACCACATATGGCGACGCACCCGTGCCCGGAATCAGTTGCGCTGCTCGCTTGTGGTGTATAAATCAAACTCTTTAAATTTCTTGAAAAATTATAAACAAACCGAGAAGTTGCAGTTGAGTTCCATCCGGTCCTTCAGCAGGTGGGCTGTCCACAGACAGAGTGATGACGTCAGCAAACACCAACTCATCCTGTGAAAGATAACCTTTTGTTGCAATATCATTTGTGGCAACAGAAAATTAATAACGTGGTTGAAAGGTACAAAGCAAAGTAATCAGTGGACACAATGAGTACTGTTTGCTCTACTTGGCAAATGAAAACACAGAGCCTTGCATATTTACTGCAGATGGTCACTCTACTAAGTCAGAACCCGGGATACCTGCTATCCATTCTTCCCCAGGTCGATGAATCCTGGATTTACAGCTAACTTGCCAATATCAAGTCAATACGTTTTGAATTAAAAATGTAACTTTCGCAAAGACACTTTTGTTAGCAACAAGAATTTACCTTTATAGGTGATCAATACCTTGCAGCTTGCGATGCAGCTTATTTCATTTTATATAGTGCACCGATATGCCCTTATTTTTTTTATTCTACGCAAGCATCAAACCTTATTCATGAACATCTAATGAATATTTCTGTAATGGACGCTTGGTCTCCGCATAGGCATTTTTATCCGTTTTTGGTACAAGTCTTTTGATGAAATTAAACTTAAGCTTTTCCTCAGTGTGAAACAAAAGCTTTAATAGATATACAACTGGCGATACTTTCACGGAAAAAGTCGATTTTTATATGATCTCAATAGAACACTAATTCTATGAATGCAAGTTGCATTTACATGGCATAAAACAAAACGTCACACTTGTGTGGGGTTACTTACTTTCACCAAAGTCCATGATACAACTCTTCCATCTGATGAAACAGAGTAAAAGTTGAGATTGTTGTCGAGGTCGTCCTTTTGCCATTTTACCTGCAATCACCCAGGTTTATTACACGAAGAGAAGCATTTACATTCCTGGCAGCGACGTTAAGCTTGAAGACAAACACCAGTAAGCCTACGATCACCAAACAATCGTCTCGGCGGCCTCCTATAAGTTTGAACCTCGGTTGCGACAACTCATTTTTATAGTTCTACCGATCTCGAATCAAGAAATGCTAATATCGCTTCGGTCGGAAGGAGTCTTATAGCGAAAGCATTTCCAACTGAAGGGTGTTGTTCATTGTCCAAGTTTGATTTTGTTACTTCTTTCATCAGAAGGATAGAAAGTATCAACAGTAGGTCTGCGCTGCTATTTTGTTACATGAACTTGCACACAAGGTATTGATTGATACATGCAGCTTAACTTGACGATCCAATTTGTATACAACCCTTCAACTATCAAGAAGGGACGTGAACTTACGCAAAGGCTATGCCAGAAAAGAAGAATACGTTCTCAGTGAAATCGTCGTGAAAGCAGGGGCGTCGCCAAGGGGAGGGCCAGTGGTGCCCGGTCCCCCCATTTCACGTTTGGCCCCCTGGTTGCTGCATACATCCAATACAGTATTTTAAAAACGTGGCTCCCCCTTCTGGTTTTTGGCCCTCTCCTTCTGGTTTTTGGCCCCCCCTGCTGCTAAATACTGGCGGCGGGCCTGCGTGAAAGGACATGATGTATAATCTATTTCGAAATCGTATTAGTATCATTGCAAATCTTGCTGACTATGCATCCTAAAGATAACCTACGAATGTTCACATTCATTTAAATAAAATACTTGTCAACGATCAGCCAGGAGCGAAGGCGAACTAACCTGCCATACAGGATCGGTATGCTTGCCGCTTTTCGCAGTGCTCTTGTATATCGGACCTGGTTTCTTGTCTTTGACATTATGCACACCTACACTACCGTCGTAAAATCCAACACAGACAAGGTATCTGCAATTAGATATGCTTTCTTTGAAAAATTAAGCTGAGTCTAGCCGCTTTCAGTGGTTTGTTTGGCAGAAGCAACACAAAACATTGTAACAGACATACGGATCTTGGTAATGATCTACAGGCACAATGGGTGCTGGAGCGTTAGCCCATATTTTCTACATACGAAAAATAGCTTATACTCTAGATGCAGTACATAATCGGAGATGAAAATATAGCAGTTAAAGTCCCGTTTCTACGAATGGGTGGGATTTAAGCTAAGTATTTCTCGCGCAGTTTTTGCTTGCACCAAATGCTTGAACGTGTGAGCAGACTTACTGATACAAAGGGTGAATATCCAAGCACATTACGCCGCTTTCGGTGGAATAAATGTATTCCGGGTAAGATGGATTTTTGAGACTGTAGAATAGTAGCATGCCTCTTCCTTGCTTGGTGAAGTCGTATGAACCGTGACCAGCAGCAAACAAGTCAAAATGCTTGGGGTTCCTGAGGAATAAGAAGGTACCAGGAGAGTTGTTCTACCTGATATTTGAAATAAAGCAAGATCAGCAACAGGCAAACTTTTAAGAATGTTTGGTCTTTACCAACACAGTGAAGTGACGGCGAGTCTTTTAGCTTTGTCGAAAGAAAACTTCCACAAAGGGAGCAGTGTCCCTTCTTGGTCCCGAAATTCATCTGAAGCGTCTTCGAAATAACGGAAGTCTTGTGCAATGTCATCGTAAGTGTTTTGGTTCACCATTCTTTCTGCAACAAGCAAAATAGTGGCTTCAGTAGTAGTACTTACAGATTAAAATCTAAATCGGAACCTTCAACAAGACATCAGCGAAACCGACCAATAATTTTAGCTGCACGAGTAACTTTTGAAATGTCATCGGTTTGCGATTCTAGAGCGACGAGTTTCTTTTTGGTCTTGTCGTCATCTTTTCGGTACGCGGGCACTTGCTTAGCTTTTTCTTTTGCTTTTTCCTGGACAGAAAAAAGTAAATAAATATTCGAACCACTTTGTTCAAGCAGAACTGGAGAGAATTTACATGTGGTAAACTTCGCAAGAAATATAAAGACCTTGGCTAAAAAAATTCAAATCAAAGAATTCACTCAGGTAGTGCACGTTAGATTAGTCACCTGTTTTTGCAAGTCTTCATAATAAGCATCATAGATTTCCCACTGGTTAGCAGTGGCGCAAAAATTCGCTCGTGGTGGTGGTTCAGTCGCACAGCCTCGTTCCTACCACAGATACATGTTCTTTGAGAATATAGTCAATACAGTATATTGCTTAAAAACATCATGGAAGCCTAAACATTGATGTAACGATTCCATTTATTCGAAGAATTCAGGTTTATTCAAAAAATCGTAAACACCTGCGTGTAGCTGCGATTTGCGTAGCGTTAGGTAAAATACACACAAAAATTTTTACAACAATCTTAACGAAAAACTTACCCACCTGAACCCATAAAACTATTTTCATGCAATGTGTAAAACAGCAAATTACACAATTCCTCCAATATAGAAAACTTTACGAAGAGAAAGTTCGAACTACCACAAAAGGCCAATATAGTCTGTTTTGCAACTAACTATTTACCCGATAAGGGTTGTTGAAAGTTTGTGAAGCTCTTTCACTGAAATTGAACTGGTTTCTCAAGCTTTCTTTTTTAGGCGCAGGTTCAGCAGTTTCTTCCTTTTCTCCTTCTTCACCTTCTGGAGCCTCTTCTTCCCCTGCTTCACTTAAAGCAGCTTCACTGCAAGTTTTAAATTAGATATTACAAGCAAAATTTTTCTCGAAATATTACAGTGAGTGCACGTTCTTTTCGTTACTTTTTCTTTATTGTTTTTGTATGCAAGGAGAAAATTGATGAATATATATGGGATATACGAAAACTAAAACTAATCGTCATCGGAGTTTGAATAACAGTTGTGATTTTTCATCAGACAACTCAACTATGAAAAAGTAAACTCGGATATAGTTCAGGGCGAAGTTTTGTTGCAGCAACCGTGTTTCAAGGAGCAACAAAAAACAAAAGCTGTGTTTTGTTGCTCATCGAAACACGGTTGCTGCAACAAAACTTCGCCCTGAATTATATCCGAGTTTACTTTTTCATAGTTGATTCGAGTATTTATTCGATTTTATTGAAAGTGCGTAATTCTAATAGGTGAAAACAAACGCTATGTTTACCTATTAGAATTACGCACTTTCAATAAAAACGAATCAATACTCTCCAATTTTCTAATACTGTAGCAAATGCAATGCTGCAATACAGAGCAAGCTTGGGTGTCTGGTTAGCGCAATTGTTTGGATATCTGCTTTGCAATGGTGACGTCGGGATTTCATCCACAGAGCATAAATTTTTGCATAACTGAATTCTTCCTTCAGAAGGCATCCACACAGATGAACACAACTTCAACTGAATTTACACTTTCAAGGAAATTGTTAAGTGCTTTTGCATTTTCTTCCATTTCTTTCTGTGACTACAGGCAATAACTATACGTAAGGGATATACAAAAGAGAGTAATTCAGAAGCTGTGTTTTCGGATGGTATGAACGATGCCGTTATGCTGGGAAGCATCATGAAAAATTTAACCAAGCTTTCACAAAAAGTTATTTTTGCACAGAAGAAATGCTGAGGTAGAGCAAGCACAGCAACGGGGAGAAAGTTAACACAGAAGATCTTCACGACATCCAGTCACCCAAAAAACAGGTGTAATTAACAGTTAACAGGAGTATTCAGAGTTTTCTGCTTTGCCATGCACAAAACCTCCATTTTTCTCCCACCGTATGACAACGTGAATGCAGTAGTGCTGTTGCGTTGTTTCAGTGTTTGCTCCTCATCAGTATTATCTGTGCGTACCAACTAACACCTATCCTGTGGTTTGCTACGTCTGAAGATTTCTGTACTTTTGGATTTTTTTAATAACCCCTATGTTATGGGCCATCAACCAGCCAAATATGTAAATAAATAAAAATTGGAAAGACGAGATAGCTCTGAATAATTAATATGTCAAGTGTAGCATGCAACAAGACCAATTTAGTTCAGTGAACGTAGTCAAAATAGCAGGAAGAGAAAACGGTTTCGCATCTACTTGTAATATTCATTGCTGACGACATTATGTTACAAAAAGAAACCGTCTTAAAAGCGAACGCAAAAACAATAAAATAATGCTTAATGTGAAAAACAAGGGTAGATCTTCCAACTCAATTACAAGTGCCAGTTCAAGGCTGAACTTGAATATATTATGGCAAAAAATAAACTACCTTCTGCTCTCTAGAGGACCTGTCTTTGCTCTTTGTCTTCGTGCTTCATCGCTGTCTTTATGGAGCATATTACCATCCAGTGCAAAGTGAATGGCAATTTGATCAACATGAGATGTTTGTTTGTATGTTCGCTCCTGCAAGGTACAGATGTTATTAAGACTAGCAGCACACTACAATAGTTCTTGCAATTTAGCACTCATATTATTACAGTTTATGCATAAAACAAACTGTTTTTTAAAATTTCATCAAAACCTGAATTTGTGCACCTACCTTAAAGTTGAACCGCACAATGTTTTGTGGAGCATGTGGATTGTTGGCAGTTAAAATCCTGGTAAATTCCTCTTTAAGTTCAGCTTCTGTTAGATCCAGCTGGTCATCAGGTTTTACAAGTGTTTTTCCATGAACATACTCATCACCTATGTCTCCAAGCTCTGTCATATCATCATCATCCTACACAAGAATATAAATAGCAAGTTGTGCTAAGAAAATAGTTACAGCAATTAATAGCAACCAAAAAATAATTCAGCAAAAAATAATTTACACTTTGACTAAAAATGTTTTTAAAGCAGTCAGTCCCAATTTTCTGTGAAATACATTGTTTTGCAATTCCAATACTGTCATGTTACAAACCTCAATGAAAGCACCAAACTTGGGTCAAAATAAATTTATGTCTAATATCAAGCTCCAACCCACGTGTAATGAATAGATTTAGTTCTTAAAACAAATAATGCACAAATATGAGTTTGTTTGCAAAAAAAACCAACAAACCCGTAGTTTTGCACGAGTTTGACGCTTGGCTGGAGGTTTTGTTCCAATAATTGATCCAGGTCCCTGCAAAAAAATTTATGAGTAAGATAGATTGCAGAAAGCCTGGATTGTGGATCTTTTGTGATATTCTTAAAAGCTCAGGGCTATTACATTGACTTTTATTTAAATATATCCAGGGCCTCCAAGAGAAATCTTTGTAGGCAAAACAAAACCCATTCTACAAAGACTTGCAACATTATTTTGATATAAAAATTGAGGCTAATTAATGTGCATCAAACTTCAACAAGAAGTGCTCGTTTATTGATAATATGAAACATTTGGTTAAAACATACCAGTTTTTAAGTAATGTGACAGTATTACCATTTTTTAAACATGGCTTTTAAATGTTCATAGTAAAATCTTATCAAGGAAGAAATTAGAACAAAAATGCCACAATCTCAGAATGAATGGAGTAAATCAAGGTTGAATGAAACACTGCTAGTAAAATGAGACTGCAACCTCATTGAGTAACAGTATCCTTGGAATGAGTTACTTACTTATTATAACAAGAATGACGGGAGAACGAAATATTTTGTCAACCAACTATTGCTTCTATTTTTGACCGCGAGCCACAATAAGTAGCCACATGGGTCATAGACCAGCAGCCACTGTTTTAAAGCTTTCTGTCGAAATACTGTAAGTGGTTAGTTTTTCCTGTATGATTCCAAAATCTTCAGATTTCTGGATATGTCTGCTAAACCTAAACTCACATTCGATTAGAGCCTATACCTGCTTGGGATGCAAGTTTAACAATCAGAAAAATGCACAGAACATCACTGCAGTGCACAATAAGCATTAAGCACTTCCATCCTGCACTGCAGTTACTAATTAATTTTAAACTTTTTAGTTATCTTACACATATTCACAGCATTCAAGGGCTACTGCTGTTAGATTAGATTTTATTGTGAACTGGCATGTTTCCATTGAAATTTCACTTGAAGTATCTCTTAGTTTGAAACTCTTGGTTTATTAGAGAGTTCTTATTAAATATTTGTTTGAAAATGAAAGACGTAAAGGAAAATTCAGTTCAGTGGACACATTGGAACAATATTCATGAATGTCTTAAATTTGACAAAGTAGGCAAACATTCAAGTTCAAGAAAAATAATTACTGCTAATAATTATCAATGCATCATATCAGGAAAATTCTCTGCCAGCAATTCACATTAAAATACATCACACTAGCTAGCCAAATACTTTAGGCCAAATCAGTTTTATCACCGGAATTAATTTCTCTACATTATTCCGAGTTTGTTAGCAACAAACATTCAAANTTCCTTCAGTCTTGGGCCTCTCCATAGCTGTTGGGCCCCAGAACAAAGTACCTGCTGGACCCCTCTTTCATAGGCCCTGAATGTATCAATTAAACACTTAAAAAAGTGAACAAGTGAAAATCTTAACTCACACAAAACTAAAAGTAAGTGTTGTAGTACAATAGCCAAAAAATAACGATATAAAATATTGTAGAAAAGAATTAACAACCGCTGATCTTTAGAAGTATTTTGATTAGAATCAAACAATAAAATCAAATAAGAATTAAAAAAATATAAAATAGTAAAAAATGTAATTTAAACTATGAACTTTGACAAAATTTGTTAAAAATCTTGTTGCCTAATTTGCATTTGGGTATGTCATAAACAGTTTACAGCCTTAAACATAAGGACAAGCCTAACATAATGAAATCTAAAATACACCCAAAAAGATTTCTGTTTAAGTAGGCTTCTATATTCGTTTAGGATAAAAACCATTTGGCTATTTCAATACATCACATTATTGCTGGCTAAATGCTTCCTCAAAAGCTCTATTTCACTAAGAATTAGCTATTTATTAAAATGATGTAACTAACAGCCTATGCATTACATTTAGTCACTTGTTCTCTTTTTCTGAGTTTTTTATTGTTTTCATTTTGTTATGAATTCAAATGCTATTCTTTGATCAAAAACAGTAGTGTCTAAAAATTTTCAAAGAGGGTCAAATGTGATTATGTGAAGATGCCTGTGGGCCAGTAGTTCCTTCTGACATATTTCAGCTGTAAAGCTCAGGTGACTACATTCCATGCATTTCACTTCTGGCTTAAAATATAAAAATCTCTTAGCAACTGCTTTTTGTGATCAATTTATTCTTAGCACATCGAGACACAAACAGGAAACACCGTAAGTAGCAAAAAGTGCCATCACCAAGGTGCAGAAGCATAATCCAAGCTTTGGCAGACTGTATTCAACACAATCTAAACACAAAGCCAGCAGCCATGTGAAATGGGCTTGCAGGCTAAACTTAGGACACCCTTGAGATAAACCATAAAAATGCTCTTTCAGGCCCAAGCAAGTTTTTTCAGAGAATCTATGTCCAACACACAACCTGCATGCAGCCTAGTCAAAAGTTTTGTGTAGTCCAGTAAGCTTTTCATTATTGTGTATGCATAATAAAATGACAAACTGTCTTTATTTTGAGGATCTTGAATTCAACATTTTTGATGCTTTAGTGCCTGTTTATCATGTACTATGCATGAGTAGTTTACCATGTGTCCACTGACACCTCTGTACAAAAATTATATATAGTCTTCTGATTTTTACTCATGTGTTCTTCTGCACTTAACTGATTTCTAATTATACCCTTGTAGTTCCATTAGCACTGAACATGCCCATGGCATCAGAGTTTGGGAGTGATTAAAAGTACCATACTGTTGTTATCATTGCAGTGGGTGGGTATTCAAGTGTTCTCAGTAGCTTTAAATTGATCTTTGGCGTGCTAAAATCAAAGTAAGTCATTCAGTGTGTGACCCTCATGAAGATGGTAGTATAATTTTGCCTCAGTAAGGTATTTCAGTTGGACATAGCTGATTTAGAGTGACATGTACATGAATGTAGAGTAGCTACTAGCGAGTAGTCTATGTTTTACATTTGATTAACTTGAAAAAACTATTGTACCAGCTTGAATTCATGATTGATAAAAATCGGCAACTATAAAACAGCAAATTAAATAAATATAGTGTTTTAATTTCCTCAATACAAAACACTATTCTTAGACAACCAGGGTTGATAAAATCCATGATTTTTTTAAAATCGGATGTTGTTTGATTTAAATCAGATTTTTTTATTTTTAATGATTTTTTTATTTACTGTGTAGAGGGTGGCCACCAAATAAATAGTAATTTTTCATTTTAATTAAAAAGCTTGTTTCAATATAAGTTTTTTGTGCTGTGTTTCTTCTAGTACAGCAACGATTGCTATGATTGATAAAACTTTAATTGCTTTTATATCTTGTGTTGTCAAAAGAAGTCTCTGCCTTCTTTAATAATAAGTGAAACTGATTAAAATACTAATCAAATGTGTCATAAAAATCACCCAAAACTTTAAAACTACGTATGATTTCTTGTTTGTTTTTGTTGATTTTATCACTGATTTAAATGAAATGATTTAACTCAGTCAACACTGACCAGAAATAGCTGAACTTTCATTCAAACTTTTTTGCGCTTATGCAAAATGCCTTGATGTAAATAAGTTCATAACACTAGTACCAGTGAAAAAAAAGAAATATTTATTGAAATGCCAATACTGAAACTGCTGGTTTAGTAATTTCATTGACACTCATGGCACATATGCATAAAATGGTGTAGACCTATAATAATAATATATCTGTTTCATGAATCCAAAATATGTTCTGCAACTATGTTTATAGTCAACAGCCTTCGTATTTGATGGAATTTAAATGCAATTTTCATTTTATGCCAATCTACACTCTCAAACTTATGGCATTCTAACAGTTATGACTTTTGAATCTGCAAGGGTTAGTGATTTTCGTCCACATGCCATTTTTGCAGTTGAATGACATAGAATCTGTGACTTTAGATACGTGACTTTTCGGTCTGGCTGATTTGGTCTGACCCGTTTCGGTCTGGGGACATTTCAGCAGATTATGAAATCTAGCAGAAATCTTACATGTTCACATTTTAATGCAAACATACCCAAATCCATGAGAAGTTTTATTTAAAAAAACTACAAACATGATCCAAGATCCAACAGTCAATCAGTATCAACGTATGATTTACATTATCATCAACAAGCAAATTAAATCATTATTGACATCTTGCAATTAAATATAAATTCTTCAAAGTCACAATTACAATTCAGATTTTATCGCAATTATGTTACCTGAAAGGGAGTTGGTATAACACCAGCTAGAGTAACATTTCACCTGCCTATAATCATTTAATTAAAGGTATGTAAAGTTGTTTATGTACAGAAATGTCTTGACCGAAATGTCACCAGACCGAAACGGCCAGACCGAATAGTCCTGTCCATGTGACCACACAGTTGCTATGATTGATAATACTTCAAATGGTTTCAACTTGTGTTATCATTAGAACTTTTGGCCTTCTACACTAATACTGCATAGCAGAGGTTCCCAACTTGGGGTGCATGTACCACAAGGGGTACATTTGCCTATCTGCAAGGTACATTTATTGTAAATTTGCAACAAATTAAATTTGAGACATGAAAACGGAGTATACCTTTATAGTTTCAAGATTCTAAAAGTTGTATTAAACTTCAGTATAATTTTTGTATTTTACTCAGGCTCTTTGTCATAGACAATTTTAGAGGTACATGCTTATCTATCGAAATGCTAAAGGGGTACATGTTCAGGGAAAGGTTGGGAACTCTTGCTGTATGTGAAAACCTATTAGAACGCTAATTAAATGTGTCATAGACATTACACAAAGCTCCAAACCGACATGATTTTTTTGATTTTTAATAATTTAATTTAAATCTTGATTTTTATTGCTTGATTTAAATCACTGATTTGCAACAAATTAGAAATAATTTTTGCAAACTCCACTGAAACTGAGCATTTATGTATGCACAAAATTATTCTTGTGAACATCAACAATACTTTGACTTGCAAGTGTGAATGGTAAAATAAAGTGTAACATGACAGAATTAAAAGTGTGTTTTAGATAAAACAAGCATAGAACTATATTAATTCATTCCAGAATATTAATATAAGTAACATGAGCACAACAGCAGCATTGGAACTGGAAGCTGAAATATGGTCAACATACTGTGGCATGAGGAAAAAAGAAACTTGGACTAAGTATGTCAATGAGCACATGCCAATCGCTTACTGTTGTGGTATGGAAGGAAACTTGGACTTGGAGTGTGCACAAACTAATTTGTGGTCGAAGATAGGCCACGTTTAAGAACCAAATCGAACAGAAGAAATGTACGCCATCAAAAAATTGTATTGCTACCCACACTCACCTTTACGGATTTTGCTTTAGGAGGCATGTTGATGGTGAAGAAGTTATGCTAATATTCGAAACCACACCGCGAGCAGCAGGACAACAGATCTTCCAACGCACATTATGCTGAGTTGACATCGTAAATCTCCATAACAACCATTATTTCCGCTAGGTGGAAACAATCCACTCTCAGCTAATCACAAATCCGATTTCGGACACGAATCACGAAACTAACTTAGTCCCCTTGCCATGGCCTTGGATATGGAGTGTCTTGAATGGGTTCTGCATCGGCTTCAAGTTATTCGCTAAATAGTGGGAGCGATGTGGCCGAGTTATATTTATCGAGTCATAAGCCTTTCGAGTCAGAGTCATTTAAATTTTTTTAAGACTACTCAGTGCTCAGAGTCGAGTCATGAATTGGTTGAGCCCGAGTCAAGTCACAAAAACCGTCTTAAGTCATTTCTAGACATTGGTTTCCAAGCTTAAGGTGATATCAAGTCAAATGAAGTTAACAGGTTTAGCGTCAAGGAACGTTCCAGAACGTACATTACTGTTTTTGCGCATGGCACCATGCTACGTAGAGCTGATGATGCCTACATCAAAGGCGAAATATATAGCCCTACTCTGTAAAAATTTCAAGTGTCTGATTCTCAGCAGAAAGGATCTCTTTCCATAGACAATGTTCCAGAAAGTACTTTATTTTTTTCTCTTGGCAAAAGTTCCATGCTTATCAGTTTCGTCTTGTTTTGAAAACGTTCTGGAATGCACGAGTGCCTTACTATCGTTGAACAACGTCGTACGCGTCTCGGAGAGTATTATTCTATTATTTTTTCTTAACTTGATTTGGTGGTTCTGTGGAAGTGTGGAGCGTTCCTTTTGCTCCTGACATGGTGATAAGCTGAACCACGAAATTCACTATCTTGGCTTTGGGCCAGACAGGGACGTAGCGAGCAGGGGCGCACGCATGAATTTTTCAAGCGGGGCTGAAATTGTAAGAAAAATATTTTTCTCTCACCTAAAGTACAGGCTACCTTATTTACTATAACATTTATGTCACACAGTAAACCTCGGTTAATCCGGATCTTCGCCAAAACCGGATAAAACTGGTGGTACGAATGATTTCTAACGTTATTCTTTATAAAAATCTTCGGTTTATCTGGATTTTTCGCCAATACAGGATAAAATCTGCTATTTTCACATCTCGTAACCGGATTTTTGTCTCTAGGAAAGATTACACAGCTTTCAGTGTTGTTCCGGATCCGGATTTTCGGAGTCTCGGATCCGGATTTTTGGATAATTTTTTGGATCCGGTTCCGGATTGGATATCATTTTTGCTCAAGCCGTACCCGGATACGGATTATCCAAAACGCTACGCTTGGAACACTTTTTATTTTTTCACGTTTTGATTTTTTCCTGCAAAATTTTTTTGATAACTTGAGACTT
>JGI24021J15306_10007428_pt1 | contig 13350 bp, 13 predicted proteins | sample Ectturendosymbi1_FD_15306 | JGI IMG/M metagenome (IMG submission 15306) | reverse complement strand
CTCTTTCTGAAAGTCCTACACAGACCATTGACAGCTCCCCTTGTTGCAAAACTGGCCCCTCCAGTGGCCCCCCCAAATGAAAATGTCTGGCTCCGCCCCTGATTGGGGGTCAACGTGCAGAAACGTTTGAGAACCACTGGACTAGTAGTACAGCAGTAGGAGAATAATTGCTGTAAGCCCGAGTGATAGTCACAGTAAACGCTTTTGCAAAGCTAGCGACATTGAATCAATATGCCTCGTAAGGAAAGAGCTCAGTATATGCATTTCCCAATGTAGAGTGTTTTTATTCGATTAAATTCCTTCGAATTGCATTGTTTTAAAATTCAAGGTTAAGGTTTTGTGTTGTTAAGACGTTTTGTAAAACCTTGTAGGTTTCGTACATTATTTTGACACATACTTTCTTGTATTACTTACTGTTGAGCTAGGCCACGATGTCTGCACATAGGCGTAGCCAGGGGGGTCAGAGGGGCCATGGCCCACCACAAATTTTTAGAAAACATAGTCATTTTGTTCTTTGAGAGGCGTTTTTCCAAACAAAATAGTGTTATTTGCCTAAAATCAAACGTTTTGCCCCCCCCCATTTTTGGGCTGGCTACGCCACTGGGTCTACAGAAAATTGTATACTTTCATTGGGGGTCAACGTGCAGAAAAGTTTGAGAACCACTGAATTAGACGAACAGAAATGTACACAAAAGATAGGGATTCTGCCGGGACCGACGAAATAGTGACGAATTAACCGAATTGACGAGTTCTACTGCACTTCTGTGTCCACCTTTCGTTGCATGCAGTAGGACTTAAAAATGACTCGCTTCTTCTTGCATTTTTCGAATTTAGCTGCTACATTCAGAATTTGGTCATCCGGCGAAAAGAACCCGTTTCTGAAATAAGTGTCGCCCCATTTTCTAACTTTGGCAATTGAATTACATTTGGTCCACTTCGGATCAGGTGCTTCTTACATTTGAACTGCATTGCTCATTACCATCCACACCTTCGCTGTTGTTATTATTTTCGCTTCACATATGAGTCTACTCCCTACTAGACTCAGGCTGAGTCTACTTTCAACTCAGTCTACTCTACTGTGAACTGTGCATCGGCAACATCATATAACCATGATGCAACAATAATGTTCTTCTTAACTGCACAACAATGAACAACAAGTGACGCACAAACTATCAATATTTTTTGTTCCGCTTTCTGCACTCAACCTCCTGTATAACAATCTGGCCTACTTGAAGTCGGAATGCGGCACGGTGATCGAAAATACTTCATAATGACACATCAACATACTGAAGCAAAAACAATTTCCCCTAAAAAACGAGAAACTCTCACGGAACCCCACTACATGTTTTGCGGAACCCTAGGGTTCCGCGAAACCCCTGTTCAAGAGCATTGGTCTAAATGCTTTACTGCAGTGATGCTTAACCTTTTCTCTACCACGCCGCTTAAGTAATCATCCTTTGTTTCAAGCACATTTGGCATTAAATATGTTGTTAAAACATTTGCATTTATTGTTTAAAATATTGATAAAACTGTCCATGTTGCAGAACGCGTAAGAGCTATTTGCACAAATTATTGATTTTCGTCAAACTCATCATGTTTTTCCATGAGATCAGTCACTGCGTTTTAAGATCATTACTGCCTCTTTCCATAATCTTCAGAAGAAGAACCTTTCCGCTTTCATGGTACAATTGTTGCTGGACCAGTTTTTTCTTTGCTTGCAGTTTTAACAATATTGATGCTCTTTCCTGCAAATTTGCAGGCAAAAGTCTTCGCTTAGGAAGGTGTTGACAAAGTTTCTGTACACAAACAACATACTAAATGAAGAAAAAAAAATGGTGTATCACACACATGATACAGAATCTTCTCATGAAATTTAACAAGTATTCCCTAACCGCGAAGAAGAAAACTTACGTACTCTCGACATTACATGATTGTGCTCTGAAGCCAAACTGGTAACTTCAAGAGATTTTCCATCTTTGCATGCTTTCAAAGAAATGTGGACAGGACATTCTTGTTTGAAAGTCCTGCAAACATTATTACATCATTGCAATCAAATGGATCACAAAGTTGCACCAATTTACTACCATACAATGCACATAGCCAACCACAACACTCATCGCTGGTTCAGCACCAAATTTCAGTATAGTATGCTACAGTTTGCTTTATTGGGGTTGCGTAAGTTTTTTAATTGACAATGCATGACAGTATTATGGAGTTTGTCATGATCAGACCTGCCAAGAGAATAAAAATCAAAATACAACGGAGCAAAAGTTTCTATTTCAATGCAGACTATTTGCAAGCACATGTGATATTTTGTGGCATGTAACCAATAACTTTTGCAACAATTGTAAAAACCCAAGTTGTTATCTAGCAAGTATCGCTTTTGATCCATGCATAAACAACAATCAGTTCACTTGATACATTTCATATTACATACTACAAAAACAAATGCATACGCTGTTTTCCACAGCCCCTTTCCTTTGGCTTCGAAGTTCTTCTCACCATGTACACAGCAAATTTTCCCTGTGTAAAATTTCAATGCAGGATCTACATGACAGTTAACGCATCGATGTGCAGCTGCAATGGTGTGACTGTCACTTGTGTACAATTGCACATATTGTTCAAATTTCCCCTTTTTTTCTAGAAGCTGTTCATAACTTGTGAACGTTTCACCAAGACTAAAAGTCATATTTTATTTCCATGATGTACTTCACTCTCCAAAAAAACAAGTTTTTTTTAGTTAAAGGAAAAACTTTTGTCATATCGGATGGTTTTGCAGTTACACCGTAAATAGATATCATTGCTAGATTTGCTAGTCTTTATCAGTCATTGTTGATCTGTGAAACATTTTGATTAATTTCAACTTGCTGAAGCTACATTCAACAGTACTGTGTAGGGGTGAACGTATCTTGAAAATCATATCAGTGTATACACTTATGCAGCAATGGCAAAAAATGTCAAAATGGTTCAACAAACTCCATTCTTCCATACAGCAGTGATGGGCAAACTTCTGTTATGATGGCCCCAAGCCCCCTTTCAGTCATGATAAAAGCCCATGCTTAATTTTGAAGGCCCAATTTCAAACTGATATTGTTTTCAGTTATCGGTAATGCAACAATGCTATGTTAATGTCACAAACCCTATAATGACAACAGCAATACCATGCTAAAGTCAATCAATATTCTGTAGTTGCGACAATAGCCTATGTTGTATCCCACACAACCAGTGCAGGACTGTAGCTCTTACATATTAGTGGCTCGCAACCATAAGTGCTGCAGAGCTCAATAAAAAGTGCCGAGGGTCCACAGTTTGCCGACCACTGGCATGCAGTGTTATTGGTTGAATAACTGGATTTTTCGTCGATGTAAGGCAGCTACGTCCAACCAAAATTGCTGGGCAAACAATTATGTCACTATCTTAGCCATGGCCGCATATTTCATTAGATATTAATGAGGGCCACACACTGAATGACCTTCATCTTAGCAAACTCAATTTAGTTTGAGCTAATCTACTGAAAGTGATCAATATTCAACGGCAGTGGTAACGACTGTTTGGCACCTTCGACCACCCGGAAGTGTGATGTCATAGGCAAGTTTAGTGCCAATGGAACAAGTGCGTATAAATCAGAAAACTTAAAAAGTTTTGCACCAAGGTGTCAGCGGGCATATGTAAATCTCTCTGCACACAGTGCAAATATTATGAAGTGTACTGAGGACCTACCTGCACCAACAAGGTCAAATTTCAGGTTGTCATTATGAAGGCTGCTTAGTACTTATACACCAGAGTAAAGCTAGTCGTCACTTCTCCCAGCCGTCACTTTCGCGACTTGGCAAAAAAAACGCCAACACAAAAACGAGCAGATAAGCTAAAAAAACTCAAAAAAAACATATTATGGTAAAATCATATTACAAACAACTCAGACGAATTATTTCAAACAACTTTTAAGCTAACCATAAACTGCTGACGCCTTTAGTTTATGAGAAAACCGTTAGCGCGTTCGATATTCGAAAAAACTTGCCGAAAAGTGTCGCGCAGCGCTAAAGTCGGTCATGTTCATGAATGATTTTGATAACTTTAATGAAAAGGGTAGAGGATGAAAACGGTTTTATTGGATAGCTGATGATGATATTAGCAAGTGATGTTCGTTTAAAAATATTTGCTGACGCCATTATTTTATGAGAAAACCGTTGTTGCTTAAGAGCGTTCGATATTCGAAAAAACTTGCCGAAAAGTGTCGCGCAGCGCTAAAGTTGGTCGTGTTTATGAATGATTTTGATAACTTTAATAATAAGTGTAGAGGATGAAAACGGTTTTATTTGATAGCTGATGATATTAGCAAGTGATGTTCGTTTAAAAATCTTTGCTGACGTCTTTAGTGTATGAGAAAACCGTTGTTGCCTAAGCGCGTTCGATATTCGAAAAAACTTGCCGAAAGGTTTGCGGTTAGCTTAAAAGTCGTTTGAAGTAATTCGTCTGAGTTGTTTGTAATATAATTTTACCATAATATGTTTTTTTGAGTTTTTTTTTAGCTTATCTGCTCGTTTTTGTGTTGGTGGTTTTTTCGCCAAGTCGCGAAAGTAACGGCTGGGCGAAGTGACGGCTAGCTTTACTCTGGTATACTGCAACGAAAAAACAACTCCGGTATACTAAAACTTATACTACAACGAAAACCTAAACTGGGCTACACAAAACCTTCGACTGGTCTGCATGTGGCCTGCAGGTTGGATATAGGTAATGTAAAGTGTTGAGTTTTCATTGGACAACTCTGATGCAATTATGTATATACCGGACATTAGATGCATGGGTTACAAATACTATTTTACATGATTGTACACCTTGGAAACCAACTGTTTTTATCTTGTACAGTGAGAGGATACAGCCCAGGTTTACAACAGTGACGTAACTGACTGGGGTGAAAGGGGGTGTGAACCTTCCACCTCGCCAGGCTAAAAGCAAAAACTGGGCCCTCATTTACCTTGTATTTTGGTATTCAGTATTCTTTTGGTTTTCAGTAGGTTCTTCCTTTTCAGTAACATTACAGAGGTGAAAAACGTACAGATGTGCCAGCAACTTTATTGTTTTGTAGGGCTTACCCTTTTGTGAATTCAAACAATACACTTGCTTGTGATTGCAGCAACATAAAATGGTTGAAAAGATATGTGTGATTTCACTTTCAGTAACATTACATGGTCGAAAAACAATAACAGATACACCAGCAACACTACTGTAGGGCTTGCCCTACAGATGAACTAGCAACTCTACTGCAGGGCTTGTCGTAGCAGTAACATTACATGGCATCTATTACGGGTGAAAACATACAGATGCACCAGCAACTCCAGCTCTCTTCTCAAAGCAAACAATAAGCGTGGTTACATTGACAACATGAGTGAAAAGCATACCTTTTGGAAAGTTTCTGCTGTAAATGAAACCTTGATTGGAGACGAGTTGTACACGATACAGTACGTTGGAGACACCGAGTTCTTGCTGTACGCGATACGTTGAAGACAACGACTTCACTTCATGCTGTACTGTAGTACTACGCGAATTGAAGGTAACGAAATGGCGTTCCTGCTGTACCGTGATTTGGCGCAAATCAAAAATGGCGCAAACAGCGATGATAGCGTAATGATTCAGTTGCACAACTTGCAGGACGATGCGCTTGAAGGGTGCTGGTGAATGTGCTGACCATGCGCTTCAACAGTCATGGCGATGCGCTCGAACAGTGCCGTAATTCCAAGCGCAAAAATTTGGGTTCCGATGCCGGAACTCTAGCCACTGCCGTTTTTATTTAATTGCTTGCTGATTTTTCGTTTTGTTGCATTTTCCTGCCAACGCATGTTGGGCTTGTTTTTCGATCAAATTACCTCTTTTTGGCTTGTCTTTCATATTTTCTTGCTTGTTTTTGCAAAGCAACCTGGCATCACTGGCTGCGTGATACTGTATGGCATTGGCAGTGTAATGACAGATTAAACTATGCTGTTTTCGAACTACTCTTGACAATCCCAATCCATGCATTTTGGATTGGCTGTTGTGTTATATTTGTAATTTTCCAATAAAAGTTTATACGCCCTACGTATATATATATAAGATTACTACATTAGTTTCCTTGGAGTTGCGTTTTTAAGACATGTTTAGGCTACTTTTTCGAGGAAGTGCTGAAAAGTTCAGGTAGGCTACTGTACTGTGTAAGCGTAACATTGCATTATGCAGTAGCCTAAAAACTATGAGTCTCAAGTGGTGTATATATGGCAGAACACAACTCTGTGCTTAAGCTGCTAAAGGATGGAAAGCTGTCAGAAAAACCTTACAGTAACAGTTTGAGTATGCTGGTGGGAAAAGTGACATTTGGCAAGACTTTATTTTTGGCAACTCATTCACCAGACATCAGCGATGATTGTACATCGATTATATGTCATTGTTTTGGGATATGTTTCATTCTAAGTTAACAAGTTCTTTGTTAATATATCATAGTTTTATAATTGAAAAAATGTCCTACTAGGCCGAATGAAATGGTTTTGTGGGTTGGATTTGCATTTGACCTGCTCTGCTAGCCATTTTTGTCCACATATAAAGCTGAGTTTGTGATACTAGTAGTACAGTGAACTTGTTGAAGGGATTGTGTATGCCTACTGTGCGAGTGGTTGTCAGTTCAGCCGTCACCATTGTTGCTTTGGTTTTGCTAGTAGGAAAGAATGAAACTTTTGATTGGAGCACTTTTTATTGACTTTTTAAAAAGTTTTGGGTTTTGCTTTAAATAGGGTTTTAGGTAACATAATATGACAAGGACAATTATGCTTGAATTTGTGTGTGGTCCTTGTCACATGACCAATTAAACCAATCAGATTTGCCTAATAGCAATAGCTCCAGCAGTGCTTTTGCCTATGATGACAAAATAGATACTGCCTTGAATAAATCAGTAGCTTTGATGTATATTTCAAATTGAGTTTGAACAGGGACAGCAGATGCTGAAAGGACCGATGAAAACTTGTGCAACCATGATGCAAATGACCAGTTTCACTTGTTCCTAGTATGCCAAGACTCTGAAAAATTATATGCAAACACTTTTTGCCACACCTATTGATCTTCCTAAGCAGTTCTCTGAACACTGCACTACACAACAGTAGGCAATAATCACCTTGTTATTAAAATAGGTAGGATAGGAAAAATTTTGTTTGCATTTTCTTACCAACTGTTATTGTATAAAATGCATGAAATTACAAGTTTAGTCTGGCAGCTATTCTGTAGGCTATCCCTTTGTTGTTTTTAGGACTTTAAGTTGATACAGTATAAACTTACTCATGTTTTATATGTTGCACCAAATATCACTTGCGAGTATGATATATATATGTGTGACTTAAGGACTAGACTAAGCATTGTTTTTTGTTCACAACTGGTGTGACATTGCACTATGTCTGTTAACTATTCATGTGGACTGTCACCATACAGCAACAAAGGAAAGTGTGGCATGCCTGAGGTAATATTTTTAGTAGGAGATAAAAATGTTCAGTTAACAGTTTTTAGATGGTCGGAAATTGCACTTTTAGTTTTGCATTTGTTTTCAGAAACAAGATGATTATCATGAACAATTTGCAAAAGCCCACAAACTTGTTAAATTGATTCAATCAAGCAAAATGGTTATCATTCATACAGGTGCAGTTATTTGTGTTCCATTGTTTATTTCAACTTAGTGTGAGAGTGCAGGTTTATACATACACTCCAGTGCAATTTTATATACTGTTTTATTTGTTTTTTAAATGCTTTAAACATTCCCACCAACTATTAAGGCTTTCCTGCAGTTTTTCACAAAATAGCAAAGAAAAGTTGCATTTAATTGTTTGTTTGCACCTGATCATTTTATTGCATTGCAAGCAAAAACTGTGTGTGGACCTGCTAAACTGTGGCGCATTAAAAGTTGCATGTGATATTTACACTGCAGTTAGTAAACGCATTAGTTTGTAATATAAGTTTATAATATTGTTGTACAGGTGCAGGTATCAGCACTTCATCTGGAATACCAGATTTTCGTGGTCCTAATGGTGTGTGGACTTTAGAAGAGAAGGGACTTTCGCCAAAGTGTAATGTCACTTTTGACCAAGCAGCTCCCACTTTTGCCCACAGATGTCTTGTCATGATGGAACAGTTAGGTATATATCAAATAGCAAGGTCATTATTAGCAAACATAAGTTTGTGGGCTGTAGCTGGTCTGCATTTCCAAAATCTAATTAATTGCTCATTGGATTGTAAAGCTTTATGAACCAAGTGCTTATACTAGCCACCTGGCATGCATTATATTTGATTTGATTGCAATGTAGAATTTAAAGTAATCAAAGTAACCAAATGAGATAAAAACAAATTTAAGTATTTTTCAAAAAGTAGTTATATAGTAGTTTAATGCTATATCACTCAAGAATAGGTTAACTGCTACATAAAAAGTCATTTCCCTTGCAATTGTTGCTCATATGGATTTATAACCTGGAACGGAATTGGCCATTGTGGTACTCTAGAAAGGCAATAGTCGGTTTATACACCCATTAACTAATCTTAATTGGTGTGCTGTGGTAAAAATACCTTTCTATAAAATATGGATACATTGCTAACATAGCCAAATATTCTGTTTCCAACGTCAGCTCAATCTTTTAAGGATTATGCAAGAATATATCAATTATATTTTTTCTTCCTATTGATCAAGCAAAGGACAGGATATATGGGTACAGTTTACTTGAGTTAGGGCCACATACCTCTATCGAACAAAGGTAGCAGTCTGTCATCTTCACCTCAACATGCACACCATTCCAGTGGGACCCATTCATCAACACAGCCTGTCAGCTGAGAGCTAAGGTGTATGCCCACCCCAACCTGGCCATACTTGCGAGCTCAATGCCTCAGTAAGAATTTCCAACCATCGTCCAGTTCCATAGTGTTGGAATCATCACGCTTAGTCGATGAGAAGCCAACAACATCTAGGCCAGTGGTGCTTAACCTTTCCAACCTGTGGAGTTCTGATCTTAAAGGTGTTGGCCTGGAACTCTATTCTTAGCGGCAGGGGGTATAGTGCTAAAAAAGTGTGGGAGCGAACCCAAAAACTAACCATTATCAGTAGCTGTACATCTATGCTAAGGTGCTACGCAAGAGATGGCNGGTCATTTGCTCATTTATGCAATATCTGGGGCTGCACACAGGAAATCTTAGTAAAAATACATATCTTCAAGTTAGGTTACTATAAAAAAAAGTGTGGGTATGCTGTTCCCATGAGCTCCCATGCCACTACACCCCTTCTTAACAGTAATGGCCTAGAGACAACTGTGCTGGCTTATTGTGATACGTTGAATAATAGAAAAGGCTTCATGGCGCTCTTTCTGCGTACCCACATATTTTTTACTGGGACCTCGCTAAAGACACATTATCTAGGGAATGTCGTCTGGCTGCCTCAACCGCTCGTGTTCTGTCCCTATGAGTGAAATGATATTCAAGAGTAATGTCCCATTTTCCAATGACTAGTTTATGGCACGATTGCCGTTTACGCGTGGCGTTCAAATTTGCCAGAGTGGAAACACTGCGCTGTCCTCATTTGTCTCCCCAGGTGTGTAGCGGGCGCAATGTTGTCCCTCCAGTTGTGGATAGCTAAAGAGGTAGACCATTTCGAGTTTCGAACAGGCCCCTCTTCCTGAATCCTGAACGCGTCTTCAGTCAAGTGCGTGACGGCCGATGCACAATGGTTTTGATGTTTTCACGTATTTCATGGCAGTAACTGCCCAAATTGCTGAGTTGGGCAAACCGGTCACACCATTTACGCAAAAAATTTTGTTGAATCAAGGGGTGCCTGAAATGGGTGTTGCTGCGTACACGTTTATGTAGGAGAGACCTTGCGTTGAGTCTACTTTATTCGCAGATATGCAGCAATCAATACACCTGGAAAAGAAAGGCTATGTTTTGCGCTTCCACTGGACAGGGTGGGCGATGTTTTCATTCTCTCCGCCTCATAAATCCTTCGTCAAAGCTTGTTTAGACGGCATTCATTATTACAAACTCTTTATATTTCCTAGACTCAGCCCTTCCAAGTCACATCATACAGTTGCAAACCACGCCCAAGCACTGAGAGTGGCACGCCTCACAAAAGATAGCCTGCATGCCTTAGACCAGCCATGTCCAACCCAAATGGCTTACTGAGCCAAAAATTATGTCATTGTCTTAACCAGGGCCGCACATTGAATGACATATTAATGAGGGCCGCACATTGAATGGCTTACTTTGATCTTAGCAAACCACCTTATCAAAAATATCAAATTTGAGATTATCAAAAAGGACAGGTTGTCAGTATTTAAGATACTTCCATTACAGCGAAAACCTTACCTGGGCCGCATGCGGGCTGCGGGTTGGACATAGCTGCCTTAGACTTTTTTATTGTTGTTGGTTATTTAACCAACAGAACATAATATTTGTTACAAAATACATATAATTCTTAGAATCATCGTTTCTAATTACTTTGATACTAGTTCAACCCAAGGTCTGCCCCACAGCTGCAGGCCTCGCCCGCGCAACAAGAGCGCAGCGCCTCACATGAGCGAAGTGCAGGCAATTTTAAGTCGAATCTACTTTGCAGAAAGCTTGTGCACTCCAATTCTATTTCTAATCTAAATTCCGGTTTTTGCCAAAAATGTTAGTTTGTACAATGGCGTTTTTGGAAACTAATACAAGGCGCATGGTGAGAGCCCACGATGATCAACGTGCTATGGTGCATCAAATCAATTAACCTCGCCTTACCATCATAGTGTTGTGACAAACAGTAGCTAGTAATCTGGTAGGCGATGCTGATATAACCTTGTACTGCAATTTGACACAAGTGAATTGCTTTGTTCGTTGTGCTAAGATGTAGGTATTATATACATTGGCATGCATCTAAGTAAGCTAGCATTATCAAATTATGACGGTAATATCAGCAGGTTTAGCTTCAGATGTGGAATTAGTTCTTGACCAGATGTGCTGTCTATTTTTTCAAAATTTAACACCAACGTTTCATGAAAAATTTACTTTTAACAGTGTTTTAAATGATGTAATATGCAATGTAATAAACAAGTATTTTTGTTTTTTGGCATTAATCAAAGTTGCATTGAATTTGGCTGCATATAAGTGTAGCTTAAAACATATTCACTTTTCTAGTTTCCTCGAATTCGGTAAATTTAATCGAATTGGGGAAAGTTTAGTATCTCTTTTATTTTAATCTTGTTTGGAAGATCTGAAAAATTTTTGTTTGTCCAAGTCAGCCACAACCATTAACAACAGCTGTCAAAATTTATCCACATGTTTACCTACTTGTTTATTTAACAAGGTATCATTGACTTCATTGTGTCACAAAATGTTGATGGATTGCATGTCAGGTCTGGCTTTCCTCGCAACAGGCTGGCAGAACTGCATGGAAACATGTTTGTGCAAAAGTGTCAACTGTGTGGCAGGTATGCAGTGGGTGACATTCTTAGTAGCTAATGTACACCAGTTTCGGCAAAGTGTGCATGACTGGCAATTACAAGGTATTGGCAAAACCACTGGGACAAGGAAATTAACTTCCACAGGTTTTGTGTAGTTGTGACTGTTGTTACCATTGATAAAATTTAGTTATTGTAAATGCCAACATTTTGAGATTGCAAGCAACATCTCTAGGACTGATGCAACCTTCAGTCATTTGCCGATGGCTCATATTTTTCGATATTTGTCATAAACCGATCGTGCAGAAGGTCTGTTTACAATGCCAAGTCAATCAGTACTACTAAAATACATTATAATACAGCGCATATTCCATAGGATCCTATTTTTAACATTTCGTTGAATTGAACTTGACGCCCCGTTGGGGTAGGGATCGCATGCTTTACCTTTTTATGGCGGTATTCCAGAAATATTGTGTTCTGGTTCCAGCTCGCATAAACTGATATAAGCATATGCTTGTGGCAGGGTTGATGAGTCGGCGGTAAAATATCCGGTTCTAATCCAACTTTCCAAAATTTCCGACTCTTTAACGTAACGTGAAAGAAGTTTGGATGTCAACAACTTTGTAGCAACTAGTAATCAATGGAAGTTGTGGTACACAGCAAGAATTATCTGTGTCAAAAGTTTCAAAATAAACCACTATTTCAACAGTCACGAGGTAGGGTTCCTAACTTTGGAGTGCGATGTAAAAAATGATTCAATTGGACTTCCGGAGTCGGATAAAAAATCCGACTCCGACTCCTAGTGTTCGTAGGAATGCGACTCCGCCCAAAATCCTCTGACTCCTTCCGACACCTACTCCCCAACCCTGGTTTGCGGTACGAATATTTAAGGTGGGCTTCATTGTCACTGGCTTAAAACCTGTTTTAGTGCTGATGAAAAACAGTAGTGAGGCAACTGCTTAGCTAAAGATAATAAGGGATATAAAGTTGTTGACGCCGCTGATATGCTGATTCAATTACAAAGATTTTGCGAGGAGCCCTCAGTTGTCATCAACCTGAGATCGAATATAACTCTTTAAATGTGTTATTTTCAGTTGGGCGTGTGGTGCACATCGTTAATATTTAAAAATTTTTGCATTCAACAAAATAACGGAAACATTTGAACTGCGATTCTCATTCGCAGTAGAGTAGCGTTAGATAATATTGGATTTACCGTTGTTGTTGTGACATCATTTGGGATGGCCGACTCGGCAGTTATTAAACTTAATCCTTGCACTAACCCCACTGCAATTATTCTTGAACCTAGATGCAAACTTTTCCAAATATTTTTGTGGATATGTTCTGATGTTGTCGTGAGATTTTTTTTAATACTTTTCAGGTCACAAGTGATGAACTCCGTTTCTCCCACAATGGGATTAAGATTAACGGGCAAGAAATGTGAATTTCAAAAGAGTAAAGGGTATGGCTATTGGTTATACTGTATAACGGAAAATGCACGTGTTTAGCGAGTGAGCAGATTAATCTGATCTAGTTTGTTCTCAGGCGTTTGTGGTTGGGGTGAATCCGGCTGCGTGAATCGCTCAGCGTTCGGTGTAGTGGACAGCACCTAAATATATGGCCTTCCAACCTTTTGAAGTCATTTTTTATTCCACCCTTGCCAATGACGTAACTAAAGGCTTGAGCCAAGGGGGGGAAACTTAGCTGAAGGGGCCCACTGGCCACTGTAGGGAGCCCACTAGCCAACACTGAGAAAAAAACATGAGAAATGGTGGTGAATCCGGATGTGGATGACTATTCTAAAACCCTAGATCACTGGAAAAGCTCCGTGAAACGTAAAAACATAACAATCTACTGAAAATCAAAATAATACTGAAACTAAAATTTAAGCGAAATGGAGACCCAGTTTTTTACATTTAGCTTGTCAGGGGGG
>JGI24021J15306_10007427_pt1 | contig 13350 bp, 10 predicted proteins | sample Ectturendosymbi1_FD_15306 | JGI IMG/M metagenome (IMG submission 15306) | reverse complement strand
ACTTTGCGAGCCTCTCCCAGGCGAACCCCTCACCCGAATCAAAAATTTTTTTTTAAATAGAACCACGAAGTCTTCCCGCATCTGTAAAGCGTTTGAGCAACTCTCTAGCTATTGTGGCTGGTGAGTTATAACCAAAAAACCTAGGGCCAATATATTGGTTCTCGTGGGCGTTAAAGGGTTTTAAGTCAGATAACAATTAGGCCTATTGATACGTTATAAGCCTTGAAATAAGACGTCCAGTGTAGACGATGCTTCAGCCAAAACAAACAAAGAAAATCTTCATTTACTTGCTCTATTTAGCTCATAAATATTTCCAGTTTCCTTAAATTTCTTTCAAATGTAAAATCGCCTTTTTAAGAATGTTGTGAAACTAATTGCATGAAAGATGTTTTAAATTGCACACCAGCTTTAACAGAGTAGAAACTGGTTCAATTAGAAATATTTTTCTTTATTTTAGGTTTGTGGCTCCGTCAGGGGAAAAATCGTTCCACGCTAGCGTAATGCGCCATAACGCTGAAGCAAAACTGAGCAATCTTTATCAGTTCTTTGAAGTATTCAATGGTATTGCAAGTTGCAAAATATTTTGCCCATCTTTCATGTTCCATCATTTCTGCCAGCTTGGGACACTAGGTAGGGCGACCAGTTTTCTGAGAGGGGTCCAAATAGTTTTAAGCTATGTCCAACATATCTTACAAGGGGGATAAAAATTTTTCAGGGTGGGCTTAGCCCCAACTGCCCTTCCCTAGTTATGTGCCTGAGTATGAATGTGAAGCTGGGTACATTTGAAGCATCCTTGACTAGCTAGGATAAAATGATTGCCACCTGATTACGCGGTGAGAAACAAGTTTTTGGTACTCAATATCCACAAAGTCACAATAGGCTTTTCACTCTCTTTTGCGAGCTTTGTAAATGCAGCCACACGTAATTCACTCAGTTTCAAAATCATTCAGTACTTTTCTAAAAAAGAGATACTTCTGACGAATTTTTTGATTATTTTAGCATTATCTATAATTACTAGAAACTACTACACTAAGCTATGTACAATCCCCTGATCATCCTATCACGGTTCATCAGCAAAGCTACTACAGTAGGCTACCTATAATGGAGTCAGAAGTCCGCGGTCTAATGCCAAAGTCATTTCAGATATTGAAAAAAGATTTACCACTGTTATGTAACGATTATTTCGAAAGCATTTCCGCGTTTCCAGCCGAGAATTAACTCAACCAAAACATATATGAATTAGACACCTTGCAGGCCCCCCCATAAACTAAGCTACGCCACCAGCTCGTATCTTGTTGCACTTGAGTAGGGACAGCTTACTGTATGTAAATACAATATATCATAGCCACTGGCGTAACTAACGGGAAACATACGGGCGAATTGCCTCCCTGGCAAGCTAAATGTAAAAACCGGTCTCCCACTTAACTTACATTTCGGTTTTACCATTCTTTTGATTTTCAGTAGGTTGTTGTTTTCGTGTGTTTTTCGGATTATTTTCCGGTTGTTTAGGGTTTTAGTTTAGGCATCCACATCCGGATTCACCATCATTTATCAAGTTTTTTATGAGTATTGGTTAGTGGACCCCGTACAGTGGCAAGTGGGCCCCTTTTATCTAAGTTTATCACCCTGGCTCAAACCTTTAGTGACGCCACTGATAGCTATATAAAATAAGAAATGTAAAAAGGAGGATATTTTGACATTTTTGAATGCCCTCGGAGATTATTTCGTTTCTCATGGAAAAATTGGACATGCACTCCAAAAAGAGGACGTGTGGTAGCCCTACTTAACAATACTACTCATATGCGACCTGTGCAAATCTGAGTAAGGCAGACGCAAAATCTACCAGTAACGAGTAGAGACTTAAGCTAATGTGTTCTATGTAGTTTGGCCTTGCATTCAATAGATTCAGACACCTGACCGACTTCCAGGAAAACAATAAGTGTAATAGTTCTTTCGTCACTCTATAAAATAATATACAAGTGAAATACTGCCGTCTGGACGACCGATATAATTTAATAGCGTCGACAAACAAATTTTCCTCCCCAACAAAAATGACTGTGGTGCGCACATGTCGTAAATATGGCTAAACACATGAACATGGTGGTGGCCCTGGGCCGGGCCCCTTGGTCTCATGAATCCGGCGCTGGCTCCGTCCCACTAAATCCGGCGCTGGCTCCGGCCCCAACAACTAAAAGCTTTTGGCTCCGGTTCCAGCATGATTTGGCTCGTTGAAAGCTGAAAAACGCTGTATTATTTGTACAACTCGCTTGCCCCACAACTAGGACTGTGGAATCGGAACCCAAATTTCCGGCTTCGGCTCCACCATCTAAAATTCTTTGGCACCGGCTCCAGCCATCCAAAATTACTTGGGATCAGGCTCCTAAACACCGGAGACATTTAACAGGACAACGAAGTTTTCATAAAGAAATGAAAGAAGTGGGATGATAGGAGGAAGATATCTTACACCTGGTGCAGGCCGCATAATGAGCACTTTCAAGATTCAAAACCTGAAATTTTAATTAAAGGGTGATTGCACAAAGTTCTTGGTATGTACAGTAGGTTGCATAAACTACGTTCTGCACTTAGCGGCTATAGTGAATAAACTAAATTATTTAGGAAACAAGGAGTTCAGCTTATAATACAAATACAGTTACTGTGTCAATACATTATTCAGGTTTTTTTCAGACCAAATACAGATCAACCTAATATTTCTTTGAAAATGCGAAATGATGCACGAACATTTCTGGGGGGTGGCAATTGCCCAGTTTTCCCTCTGGTTGTGGGCCTGTACAGCACTATACGAAGATAACTTTTGTTTCTGGGTAAGTGGATCTAATAGCCTACTAATCAGTCACAACATCTCTGGCAGCAGTATTCAATCAGAGTTGAAAATGATGTAACAAATGATGTTTCATGGTCTATGCATCCAAATGTGCTGCTGTTTTATTCACAAGAAAAAATAAATTTCAAGATTTTCTGCTCCAACCACACGGCGCCCATATTCCTTTCAAAACAGACTTCAAATAACTGGACAGTGGTGGATTAAGGGGGATGCTGACTGGGCTACAGCCAGGGGCCCCCAACATTCAGAAGACCCCAATCCCTAAGTTGTTAAAAAAATGTAATATGTGAACAATACACAATACGCTGGAAAAGTTGCCATCGCTAATTGGAACTAATAAGTTAGCGCTCTGTGTTCACTCATTGAAATTGCTTCGTTGACATAAAAAGTAGTTGATTTTTTGGCGTATGGTCTGGCCGACACTCATTAGCAACTTAGCATAGTACAAGGTCTAAAAAATTAAAGTATTCCATCCGCTTGTCTTATTTTGGTTTCCGATGTGTATGCTGTATCCACGTCATTTGAACAACTTTCCTGCAGACAGACCCAAAGGAAGTTGTGAACTTGTTAAGTGGTGTCAAGTCTCCCAACAGTGGTGAAAGTAATTTGATTTTAGCTTAGGTAATAAATCATTGTGTTATAAGCAGGGATGTAGTGCTAATGAAAAAGGTGTTGGAACGCACGCAAAACACTAGCAATTTCAAAACAGCTTCAAACTCATTTAAAGCAAAACGTGAAGAAGGTGAACGAAAGCCGTTCCCATGCGTTCCCGCCCCACTCAACCCTTAGCACGACTGCCAGAGTTGGTATATACGCCACGTATATATCCTGGTGTACTGTCATGTATTTGTGTGTTCTTTGTTACTGCGATGCATGTTTGAAGTCTAGGGCGTTGCATGTGGGAGTGAATAACTTGCACCAGTGGGTACCAAACCGTGGTATGCGTACCAGTAGTGGTACGCGAAGGCCTTCAAGGTGGTGCATGAATAGAACTACTTTCTGTTTTTCCTCGCAAAATTATATTCACAGCTATAATTTTAACTGTTGGGTTCTGTTAACAAATTCCTAACTTTTCGTGCAGCCTACTTCCCTTGTTGGTTCCTAAAATGGCCATAATACTTTCTCACAGCCATTTTCTTCATGTTGCATTTGTCAATTCTGGTTTTCCAAACTTTTGATCGAATTATATTTGGCACATTGACTTTTCATGAAATAAGGTAGTACGCGTTGACAGTACGGGACCGCGATCAGAAAAGTTTGGAAACCACTTAATGGTACGCTATCAGAAAAATTTGGGAACCACTACCTTAACACAATACACAATGTCAACTGGTAGCTTAATATCAACTCTGGTAATATTTACTGTACTTCCAAGATGCAAGTTTGGACATTTTGGTACTTGGTACTTTTATGTGAATCACCATTATTTGGTACAATTCTTGATAACTGACTTAAAACAGAATAAACGCAATATTAAAAAGAAAAGTGGGCAGATATCGAGTTACTTAAAAAGCTAACCGATGACAAGTATTAAACCGTATCAAGCACATCTTAGTTCTGTTGACATTTCGTTCGAGTAACTCTAAGCTTGCTCACGCTAAACTCAATGACGCATTCGATTTACGACTTTAGTAAGTCGCAAGATGCGCTTGTAGTTAAGAATTTTGTTGAGTGCCGTTTTATATTCTAATTGCAGTAGAAAAATAAAAACAATTCAGTAGTGTTATGCCTAATGAATGAACGTAAACCATACGTAGGCTATTAAGTGAAAGTGAGTTTCACAACGGTTATTGATAAGTGAGTGCATGCTCTTGCTCTTACTAATAGTCTTCCTGATTTGTCATTGATTGTAAATAGATAAATGAAATACTGAATTGCAATGAGTATAATTATTATTTTTACCATTTCAATTTAGGACATACCAAATTGGGCTATTATGGTGGGAAGGTTAAGTTTTGATTAGGTTAGTGTTATTTTGGTCAGGAATTCGGTACGGAAAGTTGATTTTTCAGAAAATAATTTTTAAAGAAATGTTTATCTACCTCAAAAATGTAATTTGGATATATATGCACATACAGAACTCCGCTGGCACGACCATCCACTGGACGGCACTCAATTGGTCTTGTTAGCGAGGCTGTGGTGGTCGCGTCACACTTGCATTCCCAAAGGTTCTAAGTGTTATCGCGATTATTGCTACAATTCATTCCTTGATTGAAAGTTATTTACCTTTGTCTTACGTGCTGCCATAGCCTATCGTTACTGTACTACAAAATCACAGAACGCAAAAAGTCCATGTCGGCAGTACAAATTCCTGAAGAGTTTACAGTATGAGTTTGTTACGCCACTTTGGCACTTTACTGCGTTTGCACTCGCGCCTACATCCCTGTATCCACAATGCTTCAGGACAACGTGATGCAGCTGAGCAAATTCCTGCTGGCAGGTTACCAGTTTCCCGGTGTAAGGATACCGACAGAATTATGGTGGTCGTGTTACGCAATGCTCGATTAGCAGTTTTGTAACAGTTGGACTGCGACCGGGGTGGTCACGTTAGTGGAACAAAGGAAATGCATTAGCCCATAGGGAAGACCGCGTTAAAGTGTTCATGATAGCGGGGTGGCCATCGATGGGGTGCCACTGTATATTCAAAGCATTCCACCGGTGTTTTGTGAATATTTATCGATATGGTTTCAAGTCTCCAGCAAGAAATGGAGACTTGAAATCAATGAGTTTCGTTCATGATGTGGCGTCTGTATTAGTTAACGAATCTTTTTTTGCTCAAGCCTTTTTTGTTTCAATGATACAAATACTTCACTTCGTTCATTTATTCTTTTCCCTATTTACGACAGATTTATATATATAGAAAAGGCCCCTTTCTAAATTTCAGCCAGGGGCCCCACACAACCTTAATCCCCTGTAACTGGGAGTTATATGCCAAGGAAACTGTACGTTCGCATTACACAATAAACTTAATTCATATTGTCAGAAACGTCTAAATGTCCTGAGGGCATGGAAAGGAACACATTTGGGCAGTGCTCCAGCTCCTCTGCTTTAAAGATCTTATATCCATCTAGTACTGGAATACGGAATGGAAGTATATTATAACACAACTCATTTAAATTAGGCTATATGATTTACACATAACACAAAAAAATGGATGGAGAACATGCTGAGGAGATTCCGATAACTTGTCGTCAACACGTGTGTCATGAAAAGCCTCTAAAATTTAAGTTAAAATTGCTTTGCCTGAGGTACTGAGATCAACTTATCATCTTTTCCAGTAATCCTAGATTTTCTCTGATAGAAAACAGCTGACAATTCCTAAATACCGATCATTTTTCTTCGTTTGACTTGCAAAGAAGGTCTTTAACCAGTCCAAATGTGCCTCCAAGTGTTGTACACCTACCACATGTCATTTATCAAATCATACCGGCGTGACTATCCATTTGTTCTAAATTTATGTCTCATCTTTGAAGTGCTGTGGTGTACAGTGTACAAAGCTTTAAAAAAGGCTCTAAATCCGAAATAAAAATTGGTTATGGTGTGCATATCCCGCACTTTTCAATAAAGAAGTCCAGCGAGATAAACAAGTATTCCTCTGTTGTTAGCGCAGAGAATTTTGTCTACTACGTACTAGATAGCTTCTATCGAGGTTGCAGATTGTGTAATCTTCTTTGATAGCTTAAGTGCACTACAAGCTTTCAGAAATTTTTCTAGTGAAGGATGCCAGTTGGTGAACACAATTATATTGCTGTGCACAATATTGGAAAATTGTTTTTGCAAAATAGTGTTTGTGTGGACGCCAGGTCAAAAAGGTACATCAAAGGAAATGACGTAGCACAGCGTAGGTCAACTACCTTTGACCTACGGGCCATTTTACAAGAACGTGGCAATTTGCGGGCCACTTCCAATAAAATGATGTATAAAACAAGAGATTCACAAGTTTTAAAACTAAAAAAGGTCTATGTGTTTCCAAACGTCGAATCCATTGCGAGTGCGAAATCTTTCAGTTTGGGAAATCTGTCTTTGCTGAATAATTTCCAGAAGCTCTCTACAGTCTCTAACGCCGTTACTATATTGTATATTTGTATTAAAAGCTGTTATGCTTGCTTTAATTAAAATTACCCATTGCAAGGATTAGCAACTATATTTTGGCTCGGGGGACAGTTTGAGAAGGCCGCGTTTAGCGAATAGATTGGGGAGGGGGTTACATGTACCCCTAGGGGTAATTTAAGGCTATCGATAGAAGGGAAAGATATATTTATCTATATCTATTTCCAAATATTTACACATATATCAGCGAATTTTTTTCTAAAAAAAGCATATATTAGTTTATATTTCATACATCCGCAACAAATTAACTTTGAGACATAAAACCGGAGTCTACCTTTTGTAGTTCCAACAATCTAGAAGTTCTATTAAAAATTCAGAGGATTTTTGTAATTTTATTCAGATTTTGTCAAAAGAAATTTAAGGGGTACATGCTCATCTGTCGAAATGCTGAAGGGATGCATCATCAGAGAAAGGTTGGGGACCCCTGGAATAGACAGACAGATATATCTAGCGGTACTGAGTTCATTGCGCCAGATGTACTCTTCAAGACAACGAACGCTGGAGCACCGAAAAAACTGAGGTTATCCAATGAAGTGCCCCAGCGGAGGGTTTTCGGAGGGGAGGGCCTACTTTCTAATTTGATCGTAAAATAAATAAATACAAAAAACAATGGTACACAGCAATGGTGTTGTTCATTGTTCTTGTGCAAATGCACTTTATCCAGCGCTGGCAATTCAGTGAGACAAATGTAACCTCGCACGCTTTTCGACAATGTCAGATTTGAAGATTTTCCTGAATGCTTCCGCGGGCCACTGAAAACGCTGTGGCGGGCCACATGCGGCTTGCGGGCCTGTGGTTGGGCCAGGGTTTTAACGAAGTTAGATGTCGCCTGGGGCAAGAAGCAAGTTTGGCGCCCCGTGGTCGAACCTGAGGCCATTCGGAAGCAAAAGTACTGTATTGAAGAAAGTAATTGTGACATTGTTGGGACTTTTCGGCACCCCCCGCAGTGATATCGGCGGCCCCATAGTTATTTAGCAACCGGGGAATTGTGCCCCGCTTGCCATCCCTCGTTGCACCCCTGAGTCGGACCACATTGAAATAACAGATCACCTGGCAATAAATGTGCTTGGTACCAACCTATTTAATCAAATTACGGTTCAGTATACAAAGACACATCGGAATTATAACGGGTTAAACCATTTCGCAGTTGATTATTGCTATCATCTGTGGTATGAAACCGATTGTGCAGAATCCGGCGGAAAGATATACAAAACTCTTTTCAATACAATTGATCACTGTAAGTAATCGAAAGAAATTGCTTTGAGGCAGAACACTGCCAACTAAACAGTCCGGCTAAATGATATGGGTTAAGTCAGGTTTGCGGTGTGGCTGAAATTGCGAAGCACTTCCTAGTGAACTGTCCCTCATTTCGACGTCAAAGGTCGAAGTTTCGAGCTGAGGTAGGGAATCCGAAAGTCCAGTTCGAAGTCCGTGCACTAGTATCAAAAAGCTCAGCTCATCCACCTGTTATGAAATTTGTTGACGAATGCCACAAGAAATTGTAGGAAGTCATTGTGCAAGTTAGTCTTTGGTGTACAAGGCTTCACAGTGATGGAGAGCCAACCAGACAACAAAAATAATAATAAAATCAACGGCTTTTGAGATGGTGTTGGGAGTATTTTGAAAACTGAACAACGTTAAGTTTCGGGATTGATCCAGAAGAAGGGGTAAGTAAGTTAACAATATACTTATTGTGAAAAAACGTATTCGAATAAGCAAAAGACGACAATCAAAAGAGCCTTCATAAGAAAGAAGCTTACAGTAAGCTTCTTTTTTAGCAGTTGCTTTAAAAAATGTTTTAAAATGCTTGCTCTTTTTGCAATCACGCCAAATCTTATTAAGTACTGTAGAAGTGGACAGTGATCGAAACACTAGCGTGGTGTCGCGCACAGTTTGCATGAAAGAATATCAACATACAACTAGCCTATTTAAGTCTTTAACCAAACCTACTGATATCACCAGACCGTTCCATGTGAAACTGCTAACCAGTGACAACAATACTTTGTTGTTGTCAAAATTGTTTGAGCTGCGATGTGTTGTTGTCTTGTTGGTCTTTTCTAAATTTTGCTTTCTTAATGTGACCATTGGCTACAAAGCTTCACTGTTGTAAAGTGGCAAAATTTGCAAGAGATCTCCATATCCCAAGGACCACTCTGACTTCAACTTTGAAAAATAAATACAAAATAATTTCTCACTTTTTTATCAGGGTATACGCCAAAACACGATACAGTAAGCGGCAATCCCAATCAAAGCACACTTTTAACCTTTACCAGGTTTTGGCATTGAACTAAAAAGTCATTTATGAACTATTTATTGTAATTCGGTTATGATGACAGTTCGCCTGTATTACAGAGCCCTATAATGACGCCCTATAATTATAGGCCTTTAATGACGCTTTTTCTCCGGACACATAAAATGGCAATTCAGGACAATTCTACAATTCATAGGGTAATTCTACTGCAAGAACAGGCAATCGGCTGTACCTGGCATAGAGCGAGCTTCCAATTTTTTGTCAGCAAGTTTAGTTGAAGTGAATCCCCTTTTTGTTCTGGGTTTTTGTTGTAGGAGAGCAAAGAATCGGCATCGTTTCTACATCGAAGCTGCTTTTGGATGAAGTGCTTTTATTTAACGTTGTAGAAGACCGCATTAGGTCAAACGGCCGGTAATTGTTAGAGAAATGTAGCTTAAGAGGAAGTAGGCAGTGAAACAGATAAAAAAAGTACCAAGTGTTACTGCGCGTATGAACTTTATGATGAAAAATAGGCTAGTCCCCGGAACTCAACTTTGTACTGCTGCACCCCTACACCGCAATCAAACGATGATGACTCAGCATACGCTTTTCGCTTCGGTTTACGTCACGTATGCGTACGCTCGTAACCTTTGATGTTGGTCGCGTCAACAACTGCTAACCGCGCCAACGCAGAATGTTTGACAAGATCTTGACTTATTTTTGTTTTATATATTTCAAGAGAAATTAGGTAAGATGCATGAAGACGAAATTCTCCGGTAGTAGCCATCGTTTTCATTTGTATTTTTGATTAAACAACTCGTTGCGTAGTCTTTGAAAATAATCCAGTGGCTTGCCTTAAAGGTTGTTGTGCTTTGAATCAGGGCCGTAGAGAGGTATGGTGATGCCTGGGGCAACTGCTTGATTGTATGACCCTACCAAGTTGTAGTTTTGAGGAATGTGAGAAAAACGGGCAATACGTAAAAACCAGTGGTGACAAACAGTGACGTACGCAGAAAAGTTTCATGGGAGGTTTCATTCAATGGCATTTGATGGTCTTTTATTTTTGGTGTGCGCTCTTTGTGACGTCACAATTTTACGTCATAGTCATATTTCAAGACCAACATGTTGGCGAAGCTTGTTGACATAATATGCATATTTTTGTGCACGCACTCGTCTTATTTCATGTCATTGCACTGAATATAAACTATCAGCGCTCCAAGTTCGGATATCGGAGGAAAATAAACTCAACGCTACGACACAGCAGTTCATAACTGCAAAAATATCAGGCTGCGCGTTAAAACAGGGGAGTAAAACACGCTCATCAATGCGTCAGAGCAATATTTACAGCTGCAAAATGAGGCTGCGCTGATGTCTTGTCGAATACGAGCAGTCGAGCATAGAAAGTGTGCGGCTGGACTGGCTGGCACACACCCCGGTTTGCAAGATCGAATCTTGCTAAGCCACACAAGAATTGTGAATGCGCATAAAGTGCGCAAGAAGTTTCAATTTTTCGTTATGTAACGACGTCCAGCAAAGTTTTAGTATTCCTTTTTCACTGCTGAGACATTTTCAAATGCCTGAATGCTTCTAAACAGCTGTTTTTGAGCTCGTGCAACAGATCTATCATGCTACAGAAATTGGTAATGTAGCTAATGCGGTCAGCGCTTGCGCTGATCAGCCTCACCAGACAATATAAAGATAATTTTTTCGGATAAAGTGAACTATCGCCGAACACAATCTTAAACATGCGTAGTGGGCGGAAGGTTTGCAAAAAGTGGTGAGATGGTTTCCAACACAGACGATAACCTAGATTCCCACCAAAACGTAATTATTACTTTTTGACCCATTTGCAAGGTTCATTGAAATTTGCATGCACATATTTATTCCGTGATAACTGCATTAAGTCGACAAATTAACAAGCAAAAAGTACGCGAAAACAATTAATATCCTTTGTGCAGGTAATAAAGTTTTTGTTAAATTTCAAGCTCAAGGGGGTTTTGACCTCAACCCCCTTTGCGTACGCCCTTGGTGACAAAGTAGTTTTGAAGAAGTAAATCCATGCAGCATGTGTTAGTAGCCTTACAGTAGGAAGAAGTATTTAGTTAGAATGTTTCAATTTTTTAACTTCACTCTTTGGATGCCTCGGGCCTTCGGCCGGTTCGCTCCTCCCTTCTGCACGCTTTTGCTTCGCTTGAAAGTGACGAGCAAATGTGGAAGGTTTTAATGCATCGTTTGAGATAGAGCATAATGAAGATAAGGGCAGCAACGGTTCTTCAGTGCATGGAGCTACAGAAAAGCCAAGTTCCAAGTTTTCTATCATATTGTCTGACAAATTCTCTTTTTCTATTTTTCGTTCATCCTGCTGCTATCAACATATCTGCACATACTCTTTTTGCAGAACGTTGCAAATGAAGTACTAGTATTTGTGTCTGGTCCACTTTGAGAATTGTTCTTTTCTGAAAGCTGAAATTAGTCCTTGTTGTAAAAGTGCAAAATTCGCTGTTGCGTTGTTGACGTTATTTTAAATATTCCGCAATATACCCGCAAACAATCTATACGCGGACCGGTGCGGTCGCGGACCGGCGGTTGAGAACCACTGGTGTACACCATTACTTCAGGCATCAACTGTCTTGACGAAACTGACAACTTGATGCTGCCCAACACTTGAATTTATTCCGGGATGCAATGCAAAATGCGACAAGCATTGTTGGTTGTTTTAATATAGGCCAATGGCCCCCAACCCCGGGGCCGCGGATCAATTGGTACCGGGCCGTGAAATAAAACAAATGCACTTTATACTGCTGGTGGCACCAGTCGCTTTCTGGATATGCAGCAGCCTTATCTGATGGTCAAAAGTGGTTACTTCGTTTCAGCTATTGAAAAACAACAACCATCACAGAGCACTCACGGGACGCGGTAAAATTGTCAAGCGTTGACCAGTCTGCGGTTACAGAAAGGTTGGGGACCACTGATGTGGCTATCCGCGGGCTTTTGATACTGCAGTCTGTGTGTAGGCTACCTCTTCTACATTTGGCAGGCATACATTGGCATTTAGTAGGTACGAAGGAAAGCATTTTTGCACATATGTATTCGAACAGTGGTTCCCAAATATGGGTCACGATCTAAACAAGGGTCAAGAAATGGGTCGCGCAGAGGCGATCCAAACCTGAGTTGTATTTTCAACGTTCCTTTTTTCTGGCTTCGAATCTTTTTTAACTTCTTTCATCATCGACTAAAAATTATAACATCATACACATTCCTTCCAGGAGTTTTAACAGTTGCGTTGTGGAAGGTAACGCGGTTTATAAGTTCAGAAGTACCACTGCTTGTCTGTGATTGTCTGTGACCATGGCCGTCGCCAGCGGGGGGGCAGTGGTGCCCGGCCCCCCCATTTCATGTTTGGCCCCTGGAACTACCACGAAGCTGTAGAATTGCTATGCGCAGTTGTAAATAGTCAATAAGCAATAGCTTGTTGAATGACTCTAGTTTGCGGCATTGCGTTCGTTTTTCAAGTAAACAAAAGCGCAAAATTCCACTGTTTTAGTTGCCAGAATTGCCAACATAAGGGTCTTGAATACTTTATGCAAACAAAATTTTCGCTTATGATTAACCAAGAGCGAGTCTTGTTTTTGTTTCATGACGGACAGTAAAGTTGTACGAAACACAGAGTACTGTGAAATCAATTTTTGAGTAGTCACACGTAGGTTGTGTACGCTCACGGCCGGATTTAGCAATAGGCTATGTAGGCTTAAGCCTAAGGCCTCAAGATCCAAGGGGCCCTCCAGCAAACTGTGATAGCATAGAGTCAATTGCCGTTACTGTACATGATCAGTTTGATAAACAAATATTCGTCAACAATTTATGTTTTTCATTTTTATTCATTTAATCAGATTTTGTTTCAATAACGCCAGGGTCTTCGAAGGAGTTTTCATGAATCTCAATATGACCGTTGGCCAAGCCGCATGCCGACTGTGATGTCGACATACTCAAAGCACTTTGACTGCGTACTGCGTTTGGTGAATAGTATCGATTGTTAGGTGTGAATTAGGCTAAAGGTACCGTGGTTGATCGTGTTTGAGATGCACCTGATCAAAGCTTACAGGCATAGGCGTACGAGGCGGGGCGCGGCCGCCCCCCCCCGCCCCCCCGGGCTTGAAAATTTTCAGGG
>JGI24021J15306_10007424_pt1 | contig 13351 bp, 7 predicted proteins | sample Ectturendosymbi1_FD_15306 | JGI IMG/M metagenome (IMG submission 15306) | reverse complement strand
AAGGGGTGCCGGGACAGACTTGTGGGATGCCGTTCTAGAGGCGTCGTAACTTGTTTTGTTTGCCATTACTGGTAGTAAGGGTGAAGCTGCAACTACTAACCATCTCAATAATCATGCAGACCATGTCTTTGTCAGGTAGCAATCACATCAACTTCCAGGTGAGGTCATGATGCCATACAGCAAGGTAGGCTACTGTGAAATCGACAGACAATTCCTGCCTTCTTAGTCAAAAAGCTATCCTCAATGTTGTGTGTCAGCAGCATGACCTGGTCTATGATCAACCTCCCGTGTCGAAAGCCCACCTGCCTTAGTGCCTGTTGGAGCAGTGAGTCGATTATTGGTTCGACACAAGCATGGTAGATGAGTCTCTCGGATTTTTAAGGGGACACACAGCAGAGATATGGTGCTCAACGATAAGGGGTCTCGCACTCTTTGTCCTAACATGACACATAGTTCTTGTGACAGCGTGGGATACATTGCGTAGCTACAGATAGCAGGCTCTCGCAAAATTCTTTGTATGCCTTCTTGATGTTTGTTGTGTCCTGAGGAGGCATTCTCTCAACAGATTCACCTATAAGAAGGCAAAAGTGCTTCCAATCAGCCTTGTGAAAGTGCCAGCGCTTCATTGGATCGCCTCAAACCAAGACACCCATTTGTGCCTGCCACACAACTCACCAGTTTATCTGACAACAGCAACATACGTGCGGTGCATTGAATGGAGTACCAATGGAGTGCAGACTGGGCAGACAACCCTACAAGACTCACAGCTTTCATCCCTGACACTGGCACCCAACCCCTCAGAATGACCCTCTCAAGAACAGCCTGGGTCCAGCTTAAGCAACTCCACATTGGTGTTGGACATTTCCACTCCTGCTTGCACAAATGGGGTATGGTCTCCTCTGTGGCCTGTGAGTGTGGCGCAGAAGAACAAACCATCGACCACGTTGTCCTTCAATGTCCAATCCATCGGCTTCCCCATGGACTGCATGGCCTGATGGTTCTGGACGATGAGACAATAGAATGTTTGCTGAATATTTGCCCCAACATCTAGTGAGACCTAGCAGTGGTTATGAAGAACTGATTCAAATGAAGAAGAACCGGATCGCTGTGGGCAGGAACTTCAGTCTTGGTGGCTTTATGAGAGAGGGACGATGTTGTGACCACAGGAAATTTCCTCGAACTTGTCTGTTTGGCAATCGGTTGTCGTGGCCGACACTTGCAAAGGCCAAGTCCGGGTTGGTGCTGACATTCCATCGGTGAGAGGAAAACCTGGCTGCTCCCTTTGAGTTGTACAGCAGCCCAAGGCTGTTGGATGTTGCCCAGGAGTCCAGGCTCTGACCATCAGAAGATGTTTTACTATAGCCCCAGTTGAATTCACCAACATACAGACTGGGGTGTGGGAATGTCAGGATGGCCGTAGGTGTGAGTTGCGAGCGTGGAGGTTTGTAGACGTTAATGATCTTATATCTTGCGACATTTCCAAACAACCACTCAGTCTCTGATTGCTCTGGAGACTGATCGACCAGTGACCATTGCAACTGCTTGTAAACAAATGTGGCAAGCGTGTGCTTCCTGCTCAGGACTGACCTAGGTAGTGAGAAGTTGGGAAACACTAGTTGTCTGCAGTAGTGCAGTGGGTCTTCTGTAGGAAGATGATGAGTACGTTGTTCTCATAGGCTAGCTGCTCGATAACACTGAGATTGTTTACGGTGAGTTCTTCGTTGTTCAGCTGCAGGATGCTGAGTCTTGGGTGATCTTCGGTACCATCTCTGCTGTTGCATCTTTACCAAGGCATTTCCCTATCTAGCTTGCGCTGAACACATCCAGAACTGGTAATTGTGGTTGCTCTCGTAGTGACAGGTTTGGTTAGCGTTTCCAAGGAATGCCACAACAGGGAAGGCCATGTGATGACATCTTTCATCCTCCCCTGTCAAAAGTCATAGCATAAAAACAACAAATAATTACTCCCCTAATTAATTAATTATTGATTTTTGGCCATAACTTTCGAATCACAACCACTAGATGGCCGCTCAGAAGCTGTAAAGCAGGGCTCGGCAACCTTTCCCCAGTCACAGGCCAAAAACAAAATCAGCAAGGTACGGCGGGCCGTACTAATTACTCTCCTAATTAATTAATTACTCTCCTAGTTAATTACTTATTGATTTTTGGCCTTAACTTTCCAATCACAACCACTAGATGGCCGCTCAAAAGCTGTAAAGCAGGGCTCAGCAACCTTTCCCCAGTCACAGGCCAAAAACAAAATCAGCAAGGTACAGCGGGCCGTACTAATTTTCCACCAACAATTCCATTCTCTTTGCTGTTTATGATGTTGTTGAAACTTGGGAATTTATGGAATTTTCATCAGATTCACTCCTGATTTTCAGTTCATAACAAATGCACAAAACACAACATATAGTGCATTTATAGTAATGTGCAGTTTCTCATAAGTACTCAATACAAGACGTTGCAAGGAGGGCAGATTCATAAAATGTAATACCACCAGGTGTACCATAAAGTTAATACAATTTGTGAAGGGGCTGTGGGCCAGATGATTTGCTTGGCAGGCAGGATCCGGCCCACGGGCTGTAGGTTGCTGACCCTTGCTCTAAAGACTTGTATTATAGCCTAGTTTCCACTAAAAACTTGAGTCAAAAAATTGGTTCTTGGTGTTGGCACCCAGGGCCTGATAACTTAGGCCCAAAATGCCTAAAACTACCCCACTATGATGTCACCCACAAAAAAAACACAATCAAAAACTTTAAAAAAATCTGAAGTAGAAGACTTCCTGTATTTTTAGAGGGTTTGAACAGCTCTTTAGCTCAATCAGCTGGCGAGTTATGGTGGTGCAAAGTGATAGTAAAAAATTGGAACATGCAGGTCTTAAAGGTATGTCCATTGCCAAAGGTGTTAAGATGAAAGACTAAAAAAGGAACGTTAGTGTCGAGAACAAGCTCCCTTCAGCAAAATTTTTTTATTGGAAGGTTAATGTCAAGAATAAACTTCCTTTAAAAATATTTTTTGAACAGTGCTTTTCTAAACATTTCTTATGAGGATTATTGGGTTGATTTGCTTGAATCCCTAGAGTATAAGGAAATTGCATCAAAAGTGTTGCAAAATGGGGATCATGACTTACATGTCAAGGACAAGGTTTTCTTAAGTCCAACAGAAAATTAAAAAGCAAAATGTGTTAACTTGTTGATGAGGGTGGCATTGGAGTCCTGAAATAATTAATCCGCTGTTTGAAAAATTAGGCACTCAAAAATCAAACTCTGTAAAACATTGTATATAGTGAGGTTAGTACTCTCACATCGGCCATGCATTCATAGAGTGACTGAGAAGCACTGGGATATAGCACAGTGGCATTAGTCTTCAAGAGACAAAGCCAGGAGTGATTTTTGATTGATTTTGTTCAGTTAAAAAATCTACCCAGAAATACAATGTAAAAGATACATATCAGCTGACAGTCATTGCTGTGAAAATATCTATTTCTAGCGCTCATTATGTGAAAAATGCAAGCTCGAGTCGAGTCAGTCTTAAGACAGAACAGCCCAAGCAGTCCATGACTTATTACACACCTTTTTTAATTAACTATGAGTTTCATAATAGCAGTGAAAACAAAGCCACAACAAACTTACCATATGTTTTGTACACAGTAGGGGTTATGGTGATGTTCTGTATGAAAATAAAAGACTGCCAGTTGTGATGTTTTCCTTTTGTCAGCACGTGAACTGACATGATATCTACCAGTGTTGAACTGCATAGCTACGTTGTGAGTAATAGGCAAACATGTGCTGCTGATTGAAAATATATGGTGGATAACTGTTTATGTTAAGCTCTGGTTGAACTTGTTATATGATGATTGAGGAATGCAAAATCTCTACTAGTAAAACAATTGAAGTGTCACAATTGGTTGCAGCCCAGACTCAGTACAAGGATGAGAATTTGATGTATCCCTGGTTAAGTTTTAGGGACAGAGTTAAGGCAATATTGGCCACAGTTTATTATTGTGAAGCTAAGAGTTGCATGTCCGTTTCTTAAAGGATATTATGTTAGAACGTGTAGAATAATACTTCATACCACATAACTTTTTTTCACCTATAGTTTAAGCCAAACATTTAAGTGTATATAGATTGGTTTTTCAAATTTTGACGTTTTTTTAATGGAAAATCGTGGACGAACTGGTTTTAATATGGAAGGGTTTTCTGACTGTCCATCAAACGACATCATGATTCAGATTGGATATAGGTGTATGGCTTACATTTAAGTTACCTTTATAAGCTACCCCACCTGAATCTTACCAGTTTGCTATAAGTTCAGTCAAGAAGTGAAATGTAATGAAGTGAAAAACCTTGTGCCTATTTTCTTTTCTTTCACAGCACACCTTTGTACACGATAGCTTGATTGTGCTATGTAGCCAGGAATATCCTTGGTAGTGTTGCGATTGGAAAGCCTGAGCGACAAGTGCGCAAAGCTTCACAGTGTGGCAGCAAGCAACAATAGAGATCATGCGCCGCGATCACTCTTGGCGTACACTAGTCGTTACATTCATTTGTTCACAAGTTACTATTGACAGAGCTTCCATGCCGCAATCACTCTATTATTGCTTGTTCACGCCACATATATGTGGTGTTGTTCTTCACGCACATCCCGTTCATGGTGAATCACACATTCAACACAATGCCAATGGAGAGGTTGCAACAGTAGAAACTGCTCGTTTTTGTGAATGAAGTAGAACGTGCAAAAAACCTTCACAAAATGAATAACCACATGATACAAGCTTTGTCAAAACCCATGAAGTATGTGCAGGTTTGTTTAGTGACCATGGAATGATGTTGCTTGTTATTAATGCAACCTCAATGAAATGTATAACTGACTATTAAAATTACTTAAAGTTTAAAAATACAACTATGTCTTGACTCCAGTAACTTCAAAATTCCCAGTGATCTTTGTCATAACCAGGTTTTCAAGCTATTAACTCAATTCATACATTGCTCTGGAATACATTATGAATTATGAAGCTGACCAGTGAAAGTTAACAGCTTTGCTGTGTCTGCCTGACATAAGAAACATGCACAAGCACATTTATTGTAGTCAGCATTGTAAAGGTTATGCAAACCTTGTCAGCTGAGTAAACAGGCCCTTGTGTTGTGCTTTCTGTTATAAAACAGTTAAACGTTACATTTCCAAATGGTTTTAGGATAGGCGCAGTGCTTTAATTTTTGCTTCATGTCCATAGCAATTGCATGAATCAGTTTGTAACAAGATTTGGCAGTGTCGTAATCATCTTATGCATGGGTAAATGCATGATCAACTTTAACTGATCACTTCAAGTAAACGNCAGCATTGGGTGGCAACTTGGGTTTCCCATGCNTGAAAATCATCAACATGTTTGGTGGTTTTTGCCACAGCTATGNAGCCAGAGCCCAAGCAATTTTTGATGACTGGAGCCAGAGCCCAAGCAGTTTTGATGGCTGGAACTGGAGCCAAAAATTCTTAGATGGTGAAGCCAGAACCTGAAATAAAGTTCCAGTTCCACAGCCCTAGTTTGTGGGGAATTTGTACAAATAGTACAATGGTTTTCAGTTTTCAATGAACCAAATCATCTTGGAGCTGGAGCCAAAAACTTTAGATGCCTAAAACTTTAGAATTTTGAGTTCCAACTCCACAGCCTGGTTTCTGCACAAGAAAACGTTGGATGTTTTCTGTATTTATACACATGTATGGTTTTTATATAAATACAAAAAATGGATAGTTGCTTTAATTTCTTGATCAGATAAAAAAAATTCTTAAATTACATGTAACTCTAACCTTTACAGAAAGTAAAATAAGGTTGTTTACCTTAGCAAAATTAAGCAATAGAAAACATTTTTTCATTGATAGGTGTTTAAAGAAACCTTTGTCTCAAGCAGAAAAATGCTGTCAGATTTTCCTACTTCCTTTCTGAAGCGTAACAAGCAGGGTAATGTCCGAAATAGTATAAATGTCATAATTTCAATTATATTTTTACTCCTGATTAGCAAATTTAACTGAAAGTATGTCACCAATTTGAAAAATTGACACGTTTGTTGCAAATGCCCCCTTGCAAAGGAGTATTGGCTGCCAAGCAATGCAGGAAATCTGTTGCACTATGGCATTTAATGGACAAGCTCTTGTGCTTTTGAATACTTTTACTGTAGTGTAATGAAAACACGATTGTCTTTTTCACTGGTAGCTGTCCACAAAAATTGAGAAATCACAGCTAAGCTCTTGCAATAGCATGCATAATGGGATGTTTTTAGTTTTGATCCTCTGTGAATAGGCCAGCCAACGTCCTCTTAAAAATGAGTACCAATGTCAGGTGTTCACGCTTGTTTGACAGGATGCTTGTACAGCAGTCCTTGCATTGAAAGTATGAAAGATGTGTCAGGAGTGTTTCCCATGGCATTGATTGTTACAAGCAGTTTTCTATGTATCATATGTATCAGTGGCACAGCAATGAGCACAGTTCCTTTGAAAGCTCAAGTTTAACATTGAGCTGAGTTACCCTTGCAAACAGTTGCTCATCATTGTTTATTAACATCAGGAAGCAGCTGAGAAAGTGATGTACTTTCCACTGACCTTCTTGACATCTGGTTGTGCCATTAGATCAGAAGGGCACTTTAAATGTTTCAAAATGTTGACAATGTTGCCACCTGTAACATTTGAACTCTTAGTGTTCCACAGTAGCTGCAATGTGTGTGATGTTCATGACAGTAAAATATTGTAATGCCAATATTTTGAAAAACATAGCAAGGCAGTATTTAGGAATACGAAATATCTTGCTGTGCCATGTATAGGCTATTCAGTAAATTTGAAGGTTTTTGCCAATAAAAAATGTGTTAAGCACTATAATGATGTGTAGAGGCCAGCAGTCAGGCCATAAGCAGCTTTGCTGATCGAAAAACTGAAATTTATTGTCTAGCTGCCACTAGGGCTTTGGCCCATCAAGTTTTTTGTTTCTTATATCAATATTTGTTTGATAGATGAAGCAAAAGATAATGCTGCAATTAAGAAGAGCATCAGAACCAAATGCATTGGATACTTGGACCGGGCTGAACAGCTTAAAAAGTATCTGAAAGGGCAATCTGATAATAAAGGAAAACCAAAAAAGAAAAAAGAAGTTAAAGCTGACGGATCGTGAGTCTAAATCTAACATTTGAAAGTTGCTAGAACTACATACAAATTGAAAGCTTTTTGCGTTTTAAAATGTAAGGGTGATTTTTCATAATACTTTTTTTCAGTAAATTGGTATACAAAGAACCAGTGCACAATTTTGTCGATTTTTTGTTAATTTTGAAGAATTTGTTGGCAGCTGATGATGTGTATCGCGATAGATCTGAAGATCTCTTGTTAAATTAAGTTTGCAGACGTGTATACCAAGGGTGTACAGTGTGAACATATTGGTCAGTATCACCAATATTTAGCTGCATGACCTCATGTGCGGGTTTCTAAGACATTCACCAAATCAAGATCTGCTTTACAGACGATACATTCAGGGATTTATCGTCTATTTGTAATTGTGCAATATACATAAAACTACCGTCGTGTTCAACACAAACTGAGTGGATCATTGCTTGCACGTTGTTCAGGCTTATACTGTCATGTTGATATTTCCAAAATCTGCACTTGTAGATCGTATTAAAAATCTGCTGTCTTTTTTATCAATACGCATTTGTGCGATCAATAAGAATTGTTTCACAGAACAAAGCCCTATAGTATGCGGCGTGTCAGCCACGGTTCAGTGGACAACAGTTTGAAGTTGATGGGTCGTTTACATGGTAGCAGCCGCGGTCAAGTCAATGTCACGCTCCACCGGAACATCTGGGGAAAAGTTGAGAATTAGGGTTGTCTTCCTTTACAACCCAACCGGGCAAGGCAAGCGTACATCACTAGCTATTTGCGCTAAATGAAGAAACGAAGTTTGCTCAGATAGGCGTTCGAGGAACTTCGAATCACAACTTGCTTCCTCCTTTGTTCCTATACTTTCCGGTAAAGAAGCTACGGTCGTACGGGAGTAGACACTAGTTTATTATTAAAGTTTCCTAGCGTTCCTGGGTAAAGCATATTGTTCCATGTTTTCTGGACTGATTTAGGCTGAATGCCCGGGTAGGATTATTCATGAACGAGAGTAGGTACAGACCTACGCATATGTTAAAAGAAGCGGGAAAGTTTAGATGAGTTCTCGCGACGGAGTTGGACAGTGTAACATTAAGAAGTGGCAGGACATTAGATCACGCCAACTTCTGCTAACAATAAACGCACAGTGCAATCTAGCCCTTGGTAGAATTGCATCAGTTCGCTTGCAAGGCCTGTACCACTTGGGTTCTATTTTACAGAGATCAAGAAGATGACGACGATGAAGATCCCGAGAAGAAAAAGTTCAAGAATCAGTTAGCAGGTACGATTGTTGGTAATGGTGTGATATTCTTCGCTACCGAATGCGGATTTACTTGGTTTCTTGGATTTTCAGTACATGCAAACACATGGTGCACAGCTGAAAAGTATTCGATATGATTTGTTTCTGTCATTGCTAAACTACAGTACATTTCGTTTTCAAATACCATCCAAAGAGTTTAATATATCTGAAAGCGTACTGCTCTGCTTGTGTTGACCAGTTATCATGGGACAGCCATAAACGCATATTTAGCTAAACTGGTGCGTTGTTGGATTTGCCTACATTTCATTTATCGCAGGGGCCATTGTGGTTGAAAAACCAAACGTCAAGTGGAGCGATGTAGCTGGATTATCAGACGCAAAAGAATCTTTGAAAGAAGCAGTTATCTTACCTATCAAGTTCCCTCATCTTTTTACAGGCAATTTGTTGCATTGAGTAGTTTCGCAAGTAATTTAATTAACTTTTTTTCTCCAACTCGAATGTTCTTTGCGAGCAGTATCTTTTATGCTACCAGCCGCAGCCGAGTAGCGTTCACTAAAGTTAACAATGTGTTTCCTGAAGTGGAAAAAATGGATCGAACAAAATGTGCTCGTCATTATTTTTAGGCAAACGAACACCTTGGAGAGGCATCCTTTTGTATGGGGTAAGTTTTCGTTCCGTCTGTTCCTGTTATTTTGTCGTTAGCAGAATGTCAAACAAAGGGTCACTACCAAAGTAAAACAAAGGTGGCTCCTCGCCATGCGTAGCAAAAGCGACAAAGCTGTCTCGCCAGGCTAATGAGGCTGACTTGCTTTACTTCACGCTACAAGCATTTTAGTTGGATATGCTTTCCTTTCGTTAAGAGCTCAGTGCTGATCGGGGGGGTGTAAATTTTCTTAACGTGCAGTATAATATTCTGCGTGACGGAGTGATGTTTCCATTTTACTTAGTGCAGGTTGGTGCGATGTCATGAATGAAAACCAAATTTTCTTCGTGTGCCTATCATTTAAGTCTTCTAAACCATTTCTCCCGTCATTTGCCGATCTTTCCTGAAGCGGTGGCTGTCAACATGCTGTTGATTCACTAAAAAATGATAAGCATCAGCACTCGTCATAGGCTGGTGAGCCAAAATTTGATGGCTGAAAATGCTCAGCACTTGTCAACAAAGCCTGTCATATATGCTACAGCTACGTTACGTTGCTAGTTATGACAAGCGCAAAACTCTCATTGACACTGAGACATATGTCGTAGGAAAGTTTTGTTTCAACTCTACGTGCAGTTAGCAACGACGTAATGTTAAAGTCAAGGTTAAGCACTGCATGCATCCTCTTTTAGCCACCTGGAACCGGAAAATCGTACTTGGCAAAAGCTGTCGCGACAGAGGCAGATAACTCGACTTTCCTGTCTATTTCCTCCTCAGACCTGGTGTCAAAATGGTTGGGAGAGAGTGAAAAGTAAGTAGTTCGCGCGTTCTGGTCTTACTTCTTTCCCGTCGTTAAAAATTTTATGAATGCGAGGATCGCGGTACATTGCAGCAACAGAGTTATGTCAGCTGACTTTAATGATAAAAAATGGTACTTGGGTATTTAAAATGTCCTCGAAATAAATACTCTTTTTGCAAAACTTTCAGCTTAATATGCATAGTACGTTATTCTGTTGTTTAGACAAATCCTGTGTTTTCTGAAGCGAAACGTATATCCACTACTGCAGGGGTCACCAACGTGGTGCCCGCGGACACCAGGTCGCCCGAAAGGACCATGTAGGTCGCCCGAGGGCCTGTTCTAAAAATAACATTAACATGATCAATGCTCAAATAATTAAAGGTAAATTGAGCAAAATTTTTATTTCAAAAGTGTGCATCAAACTAGTAGCCCTTCGCATTAATCGGTACACTAGAAGTAGCTCGCAGTTTCAAAAAGGTTGGTGACCCCCTGCACTACTGATTAATGTGTGTTGTGTATATGAAAGCCATCTGTAAAATCGCAGCGTCGCTGATCCCATTACCGTAATTCTGTTTTTGGTGTTTCGTGTTTCTCTGACTTCGGTAGCTTTGATCCTGATACAGTTTTTTGTGTATTTCACGCCGCTTAAGCGCAAGCCAGCCGCTTCTGTCGTGCAATGCATGTTACAGTGCTCCTCACAACGGAAGATAGTTCGTGTTGGTGGATTGGTGTGGTGCTTGCAACCCTATACTTTTTGCAACGCCGCAAAGGTAGGAGAGCAAAGCGCCACTGTAAGTGAAAGTGGGCGCGAATTCACATTTTCAATTTCTTGTGCGAACGCCCTGACATGAGATTTCTTGTAGAAATTTAGAAACCACATTATTTTTTATTTTCGCCACCACTATGCGCTTCGCCAACTTCTTTTCGGTGGCTTGGGTCTGTTCTTTTCATGCGAACATTACAGGATTGTTCACCACACTGCTCAAGAAGAGCTCTGCGTAGACGTTAGCGTCGTACTGCATGTGTTCATGGTTATGAACTGGCGTTATTCAGTTGCTCGTCTGTGCAGGTTGGTGAAGGCTTTATTCAAAATGGCTCGAGAGCAGAAACCGTCGATCATCTTCATTGACGAGGTCGATTCTCTTTGCAGCTCTCGTAGCGACAACGAGAGCGAAGCGTCGAGAAGGATCAAAACCGAGTTTCTAGTCCAAATGCAAGGTAAGATTGACAACGCCATCCTTGTGGAAGTGTCGCAAATGTGTGTATAGGTTTAGAGTTTATTCAACACTAGGCCAATTGGCAAACAATTGCATTCTAAGCGCACTTAACTTTGAGTTGCAAGTCTGCAACCCAGCTGGTGGAGCAAAAGTGGCTTCAGCCTCGCAAGGTTTTGAAATACTTAAAAATGGAGGCGACGGTATCGACTGAAAACAGTAGTGACGTTTTATTAAAACATTGATACCCCACGAAGTGTTTAAAGTGAGTTCATGGGTAAGTACCCGCTCAGTCTGCGCACTAATTTCCAAAATCACTGCTCACGTGACTGCCGTCGTTTTGATAGTTGTATCAGACATATTACCAATACTTAATGTTCAAGCAAAGCACTGTTTTCTTGGGAAATGGTTTGCGTATTTTTTAGAGGCGCCAGGATTGCGATGATTCAAACTATCTGCGTAGGTGCGTGCCAGTTGCCAAACAGCAACGAAACAGCTTTCGCTCAGATAAATGACGATTGAATCAATCACTGGGGTCGTGCAAGAGAATGGCACCTTGGATCTTTTTTTATTCATTTTAAAACCTGCATTCCTTTCGGTAAGGTCAGAGGCAGCAGCCCTAGGTATCTCGAAACATGGCGTTTTTTATCAACCTTCGATAGTTACGTTGTATCAACACTAAGACGCAACCAAGTTATGTCGAAGATGTGACGGCGCCACCTGTTCGGTATCCGGATTCTGGAGCGGATTTCAAGGATTATAGCTAGCAGGATTAGCCTCGCCAAACTCTTGGAGCAGTGTGGTCACGTGTCCAAACTGCCGTAGCTGAGTTCTTTCTATTCGGAGAACAAGTGGTTCAACATCAGGGGCTCTTCCCTTTTCTTCACATCTCATAAATCCCGGTGAACTTACAAATCGGTTTGTTGAAGCACTTTGTATCGTTGCAGGCGTTGGTTCGGATAACAATCAAGTTCTTGTGTTGGGCGCAACCAATATTCCCTGGCAGCTGGACTCGGCTATTCGAAGAAGGTAAGAGCAGTCCATCAACTGTTCTGCACAAGTGACTGGTTAAAGGTGGAGCTCTGAATTAAACGACCCCACGCGTTACTTGTGCCACCTACTTGGACTATGGCAGAGTTTTAATTTCGTAAAGAAACATTTGCCTATCGTTTGTTTTTCGCCAGATTTGAAAGAAGAATCTACATTCCCCTCCCAGACGTGGCGGCGCGCACCACCATGTTCAAGTTACACTTGGGAGACACGAAAACACACCTTCAAGACCGGGACATCCTGGAACTTGCCAGGCTAACTGACGGGTGAGAAGTGTTCAGCTTTCCTCAATGTCTTGGTAACTCAAAAAACAGCTGAACAGGTTTTGCCGAATATTTCACATATGATCAAATATTTAACAGGGATGTTGCTCGTGCGTTCCGCACGAGTCTGGTTATTTTTTTCACCGAAACATTTCGGTCATTTGTCCCGTAGTAGTATTAAAACTCGCCGTAACAGTTTTCACTAGCCTACCTTTTCGGACAGCATAACCGAATTTACTCAATTTTTTGGGTCATTTAAAAAAACTCTGTCTGTGACCGAAAAATGAGCGAAAAGAAAAACGTAGGCACGAGTGCGCACTGCATCGTCATCAGCAAAAACGCCCATCCGGTTTTCCTTGGTAATGTACCCTCCTCCATTGCAGTTACTCTGGAGCCGACATCAGCATCGTGGTGAGAGATGCCTTGATGGAGCCAGTGCGAAAAGTCCAAAAAGCTACTCACTTCAAACGGGTATGTATCCTTTGTCTCGTCGAGTACCGAATGGTTATTTTTTGTGTATTTTCGTGTTAATCTCAGATTCAGGGTGCACGTCACAGGAGTTAATAGTAACACAAAAATGCAGCGCGGACGAGACGTTGGCAGCCAATGATTTAACGATACCAACTCAAACGTTTACGGATGCACCATCTTAGATATAACCTGTGGTCGAAACGTGACAAAGTGCATTGATCACTGCGCTTCAAACTATCCCAAGCAAATCACGCGCGCCTTGCTTTGCTCCTGAGCAATAGAGCAGGCAACTCGGTTAAGTGCATTGCATCTACTGCAGGAACGCGCGCCGGTTGTTGCTGCTTCCCGAACATACGCGCTCTTTCCATGTCGCTCAAGCTTAAATTGCACGATGTTTGTTTCAGGTTCGTGGACCGTGCAGGACAGACCCGAACGTGATCGTCGACGACCTTTTAACGCCGTGCTCGCCCGGCGATCCTAAAGCACAAGAGATGTCATGGCTTGACGTGCCCGGGGACA